>TARA_B100001057_G_scaffold83729_2_pt1 | contig 26150 bp, 36 predicted proteins | sample TARA_B100001057 | Tara Oceans TARA_B100001057 (sample SAMEA2621839) | marine metagenome | biome: marine biome (ENVO:00000447); feature: surface water layer (ENVO:00002042); material: "saline water (ENVO:00002010), including plankton (ENVO:xxxxxxxx)" | depth 5 m
GGTTTTATTTGTTAGAGTATCAGTAGATGCTCCAGTTAGATACCCAGCATTGTTAGTAAACATATCAACATTACCAGCTTTATTGGTAAGTGTATCAGATGAAGATGCAGTAATATATCCACTATTATTAGTGAACATTGAAATATTACCAGTCTTATTAGTAAGAGCATCAGAAGATGATGCTGTTATGAAAGTTGATAGGTCGGCAGGAGTGTTAGTAAATACACCTGTGACATTATTAAATGCTAGAGATCCTCCACCTGATGCTGAAGCATTAATCGCTGATAAGTCAGTATATAAGATACCAGCTGTATCGGATCCAGGTTGCCATTCACTAGCAGAAGCATTGTATTTTAATACTTGCCCATTAGAAACACCAGTCGTATCAACATCACCTAGTGATGCCAATGTCACATTTGCACCTTGCAGTGCAGATACTAAGTTTCCATATGTAATATGTTTTGTAGTAGATTCAGAAGTGTCAACAACCAGTAATTTGTCTATAGACTCTGGAGTCGCTAATACTGGTAATTCACTAATTTTTGCGTCAGCCATTTAAACTCCTTATTTTTTCTTGCCAATATTATATTTAGGCACTAATTCCCAAGAAGATTTATCTTTATGGGATAAAACTTTTATCTGAGACAAGGATGCTTTTGGCTCTGCTTGCTCAGATTTAACAATTTTTAAGAGCTCCCAATCCTGTAGTAATACAGCTATCGTGTTTCTTCGCTCTATATCGTTATTAGCAATATTAGATTCTTTACCATCTAATGCGAATAGTTCTTTGAAGTGTACTATGAAATACTTGCCTTGTTTATGAAGTATATGGCAAGACTGGAATAATTTATTTTCTGTTCGGGAAGATATCCCGATTCTTGTAAGGGTTTCTCTCACTTTCAGAAAGTTATCTGGTTCTGGCAGAGTCACTTCTAACATAGACTCTGGAGACCAATCGTAATGTATCATCTCAACTGACATTTTTATTTACCACCTTTATTTAATTTTTGTTCAATAATGCTCATCTGGTCAGTTGTTAATATATCCATCACCTGACGAGCCTTTTCTGGAGAATATCCATAATATTCCATAACCAGTTTTAAGGACTCGGTCTGTTTATCTTGCTTATGCCACTTCGAAAACCTTTTGCCTTTTTCAATAGTATTTAGTAAAAAATAGTATTGCCAAGACCTTGGGATATCATGATAGCGATTCATCATGTTTGCCTGCATGATTGTATCAGGATAATATCCTAGTCCACGATTGACAATAAAGGGTGCATAATCCTTTTCGGCAAGTGGATTATCCTTAAATAAATCCTTCTTGTCGTTGGTGATATTGTTTATGTAGAGAAATGGATTTGCCATTATTTAAACTTACAGGATGCCATTATCTCTGTAAGTGCTGCCATTTTATTAAGTTCATGGTCAGCGACAAATGCTGCTTTGTATTGATAGTCAGCCAATATCAATACCAGCTGTGGTACTGAGTCTGGCTTTAATTTTGCATTAGCATTATTAAATAAATCAGAAAATAATTGGGTTGTTTCAATATCACTATTTTTAGTGACCCACTTACGAACATCTTTGAAGTTTTTGTCTTTAAGTAATAGGAATAGATTATTCCAAGACTCGTCACTTACATTAGTCATGACACCAGAATCTATAATACCAGATACTGAATATCTTTGTAGTTCGTTTAATACTCTACGAAAGTCAGGAAAATGTTTTTGTATAAGTTCAATAACAGCTTTCTGCTCAAACTTAATATCCTCTCCCTTTAGAATGCCCTCTACCCTGTTATAAAAGGAAGTAGCAACTGCTGGTTTATCCTTAGCAGTAGTTCTAAACTCTATAACAGCACATCTAGAATGAAGTGGCTCAATAATCCTGTTCTTAAAATTACATGTGAATATAAATCGACAGTTCCCTGAGAACTCCTCGATAAATGCTCTAAGTGCTGGCTGAGTACTGTTTGGATTCAGATAATCTGCTTCATCAAGAATAACAATTTTCTTTGAGTCTGTTAGGGAAACAGACGAAGCAAAGTTTTTGATTTTTGTTCGTATCACATCAATGCCAGATTCCTCTGAACCATTAATAAACAGATACTCAGCACCGACTTCATTGCAGAGTGCTTTCGCCACTGTAGTCTTACCTACACCAGCAGTACCACAGAACAGAAAGTTCGGCAGTTGCCCACTTGCAATAAACTCTTTAAATGTATCCTTTAATGATTCGGTAAGGACGCATTCATCAATAGTTTGTGGTCGATATTTTTCAACCCACAGAAATTGGTTTTCCATAATATAAATTCCATTAATAATTAAAAGTCAAAAGTAGAATCAGCTTCAACTGCGATGAAATAAGTCAAGTCATTCATCTTAGAAGCAAACTTCGAGATTCTCTTTTTAGATATAGTGACTTCATAATCACCATCTAACATCTTAAAATTATCGATCCTGAAATTAACTTTAAAGTCTTTATCAGTATCACCTAGAATAGCATCCCAGGAATTAGATGTAGCATTCTTCTTATCAGCTACGACAACAGATAGTTTACCATCTGAACCAATGATACTAATATCATTAGATCTTAAAACAGATGATGTCTTCATAATCATATCGTACATGCTACGAGGAAGATCGAATTTAATATCTTCATCTACAGGCAAAGCATCTTTGGTAGGCGATGCCAACACAGATGGATCTGCAGCATAATATTTTACTTTAGATTTACCATTTGCCACAGTGACAAACTTCTCATCAAAGTTAAGTTCGGGATCTGCGTCAAACAGACTGTACACACCCAAGAACTCATTTAAGTCATAGATTCCAAACTCTCTATCAAAACTTTCTTTGACAGAAGTGGAAGCCATAACATTTTTTTGTGCAGAGATAGTTGATAAACGATCTCCAGCTTTTATTAGAATATTGCCATTTATGGTAGCAAAGTTCTTAAGGACACTCAATGTTTCTTTCGAAATTTTCATAATAATTATTTCTCCTTGTTAGTTTTATCATGTTGATGTAATGCCATCAATGCATAGTGAAGTATTTTAAATATGTCAGATCGATTAAATCCATCTTTCTTACCATACCTTTGGGCATACTTCAGTACATTGCCCATAAAGAATCCCATACCATGACCACAATCAATTATAAACTCACTTGCTTGAAAAGAGTTTTTTGAATAGTGACCACCATAGGTCTTATCAATATATTTTTTAAATTCATTTATTAGTTCGTCTTCAGAAAATTTATAGGGGATCTCATCTTTTTTATTCATATTATCAATCTTATATTAAAAAAACTTAAAAGTAAAGTGGCGAACTCAACAGGACTCGAACCTGTAATACAAGTTTAGAAGACTAGTGTGATATCCAGTTTCACCATGAGTCCTACCACTCTAATAGCAAAAGGGAAGGAGATGGCAGTCCTTCCCTTTCTATCATCAGCTATCGTCAGTCAATAACAGATGAATTCCTCAAGTCAGGAACTGAAGTGCCATCTTCTTTAGTAGTTTCGATATTAATACCGAAGTCCTTCAGTTCCTGGACAAAGTCCACATCTTCCTCGTCTTTTATGACAAACTTTGGTGCTGGTAAACGAGAAACTCTAATATCATCTGCTTCACGAATCGCCATTTCAGGATCCGCATTTGGAGCAGGAAAGAAATAGATGCCTTTGTCGATCTTGTTAATCTTATAATTCCAGTTAGGTGTGCCAATTTTAGGAAAGGATTTATCAGCTTCATGTTTTGCTTTCAGCTTAACAATTCCTTCAGTACATTGTTCCAATGTTATTGCACCACCAGATGAGAGGTCTGGGTAGATCTCTATCATGTTATCTACCCACCTCTTTTGGAACTTTGTTAGTGAATAATATTCAACTAAGTCTGACATTATATACCCTCCGATTCAGATGTATATGGATTTCTATCTTCTTCAACCTCTGCTGCTTCAGGAAGTAAATCTTCCCCAGCAGAGATCTTAGAGTAAAGATCTAAGAAAGCCATTTTAGTGACTTCATCAAATCTATTCAAGCACAGCTCAATCGCTTTAGCTTCTTTTTTGAAGATAGAGAATGCTCTCACAATGTGAGTCAATCTTCTAGTCGTAATGTTTTCATCACAACCACCATCATCAAAAGTCTTACGAACAACCTCTGCCCACTTAACTAAGTTAGAAGCAAAGTCACCAGAGTCTTTACACTCATAATGGTTAAGAAGATTTTCAACAATCTTCAACTCTGTTTTTTGGTTAGGATAAGGTTGGTTGAAAGTGACAGCAAATCTTTCTAAGAATGCTTCATTAAGAACATTAGTCCCGATGTATCTACCATCATCAGATCCTTTACCTTTAGTGTTTGCAGTAGCAAAGATGTTAAATCCTTTAGCAGGAGTTATCATTTCATTTTTTAGTTTGAAATAAAATGGTTTTCCTTCAAGGATAGGTTGTAAACAAAGTAGAGTATTTGCTCCACCAGCATCAATCTCATCAAGAAGAAGTGGAATACCAAATCTCATTGCGATAACAACTGGACCTTCAACAATCTCAACATTACCATCAACCAAAGTTTTAGAACCAATCAATTGGTCTTCATCAGTCATAGTATTAAGATTGACACGAATAAGAGGTTTTTTCTGCTTAGCACAGATTTGCTCAATAGTCGTAGATTTACCATTACCAGTTGGACCAGCAATGTAAGAAGGATAGAACATACCAGATCTAACAATATGATTTAGATCGGTGTAGTTTCCGAAAGCAACATAGTTAGGATCCACAGCTGGGATTAAACTATCTCTATCCACAGTAGAAGATAAAGCAGAAGATTTCAAAGGAACCACTTTTGGTGGCACTTCAGTTTCAGCTACAGTATTTGCTACTGGTTTTGTTATAGAACCTCCAGGAATTACATAGAGTGCTGGGGAAGCACCTGCAACTTTGTTTTCCCAGACTATGCCTGGAACTGGAGTACCTGACTTTCTAACAGCCAGAACCTGTGCTTGAGTCATTTCTTGACTCACTGCAACTTCAGGAAAGAGCTCGTATGCTTTTTCAATAAATGCAGTTTGTTTTGATAAGTTTGTCATAATATAATTTTACCTCGCTTTTTTAATTATCAATACAAGTATTCTACTAAATTTTGACCCAAAAGTAAAGCATTATTTCACTTTTTTTTAGTTTATTTTGTTATTAAAAAACAATGACTTATAACCTTTATTTGCTTTCAGCCAAAAAATTATTGAAAGATATCTGTCCAGATGGCTCTTTCCAGGTCCCATCAGTGTTATAATGGACAGGCATTTCTTTAGTTTTATCATATTCTAAAATAGTCTTTTTAATATGATATCCTTCTTCATTCTTCATACTCATAAATTTATGAAGCACTTTATTATTTGGATCTACTCTCCAAAGTTCGATGGCAAGATAATCTATAACCTTTTCATCCATACTAGTTTTCAAATGTTTTCCCATAATATATTTCTCCTTTGTTAATGGTAGTGTTTTATTACACCTGCTATAATAAAGAAGCAGGTAATAATCTCTAAATAAAATTTAAACTTTTTCATTGTCTCAACTTAGTAGTTAAATAAATCAAAGTCTTCTTTATAAAGATCTTCAATTAAAGTTTTGCCAGCATCAATATATTCACTATCACTATGCTCTGGCATTCTAGTGGTAGTATTGAGATGAACATCATAGTTTTCATCTTCAATCTTTTTTGCGACTACATTAGATTTAATCCATAAGTTTTGTTGTAGCCATGGGCGATATACAAAATATTCATCCATCTCTTTATTTGCTTTTCCTATAATCTCTAACCAACGACAATAGTTTTCTGTATTAGGATCTTTAGTAAGAATGTTTAATTTATTAAAAAGCATTTTATCAAACTTACTTGGATTCTTCATAAAGAGTTCTGTAGCATTTAATCCTATCGTTTGTTTATGTTCACTAATTTGAAATTCAATTCTATCAGGCGATATATATTTCTGTGGCATATATTGAAGTTCATAATAAAACAAATACATAGATAACATTCTATTATGTGGATTTCTTACATGCGTATAGATACAATCATAATCTTTATACATTTCATCATAAGGACTATGTTTTCCTGTTGGTACTTCTTGAAACTCATCGCCATACTTTTCAATCAAACTATATTTCTCAGTTGTCCCACCTGTCTTAGGAATGTGAATGTAATAAACTTTTTTTGGAACTATGTATGTCATTCTACCCAATCAACTTTAATTTTTTTTCTCGGTGCTTTTGGTGGAAGATAACTTTTAAAAGTTTCAATCCATTTTTCTTTTGGTCTTGTGAAAGAATACATATACAGTCCTCGTTCATTTGGCATATATCTATATAATTCATCATCATGAATATATTGTAGTTTTAATTCTTTTCGTTTATTCATCATATAGGCATCCATCATAAAGATAATATCTTCACCAACTTTAAGATCTTCTTTAAATTTTAATTTATGATACGATCCTTTATGAAAGCCAATCAATCTATTTAATGTACCTTTCTCATTCTTAGGATGCTGATAAAATTTATTTACCATTTCTTCCATCTCAAGCATTGTAGCAATCCATGTATCAGGTCTTTTAAATTCTTCTTCTAGTTCTCCCATTATCTTTTGTGCTAGTACTGTACCATCTGCTTTTAAAGTTTCTCCTTGCCATTCCATTTTACCACCAGAAGTAAATAAGAAGTCACCTGTAAATTGTTTTTTAAATAGTTTGGGCATAGTATCACCCCAAACATCATCGCCATCTATCATAAAACAATAGTCAAAAAATCTTAAATTAGTATCCATACCAAAGTGTTGCATCATTCTATTTTTACCAAGTCCTGGCATACCATTAGATACACTAGAGGAAAAATAATGGCATTTATCTTTTACTGCATTCTTCATCAGGTCAATATGAAAGTTATCATTAGAATTATCATGTACCCATATAGGATATCCTTGACATGACTCCATACATCGTAATACATCAAATTTTGTTTGATGCGTACTTGTTAAAATTCCAATGACTGCTCTATGACCTGAATACATTAAGTTTTTCCTGAGCAAAGAAATAAAGGAATACCACCATTGTGTTGCCACTGTTGAGTACTGCCTTGAGTTTTCGCAATTGCATATGCTTCTTTTTTAGTATCGCAATATACAATAATTTTATTTTGTATGTCACCACCATTTTCAATTACTTGAAATTTTTTACCAAGTCTTTTTACATGGTATCTTAATTTTTTAGATGGTGGTGGGGTTTTCTCTTTTCTCATAATGTTGTGCCATGTCCTTCCTTTTTAGCATTTATTAAGAGGTTTGCTCGGCTTTGAACCCACTCGTCTTTGAGAGGTAAATGATGACCAGTGGATCCATCCCACCGAGCAAATGCTTCGTCATAGAAATCTATGGTACAAAGCAGGGGATTATCGTTTTGCAACGATGTAAGTTCGTCAGCCCATTTCTGCCAAGTATGGTCATCGACTATACTTTCATCCATCTCATAATATATGCAGGAATGAACTAACATCTGACTTCTTCTTTGTTTAATCTTTTCTTTTAACTTTTGCGATTCTTCGTTAGTAGTGTCTATCGGTAAAGCCATTGCATCATCTCCCATGGTTCATGTTGACTGCCATATGGACTTAACCATATAATCATACCCACCGCAAACATTGCGATCGCTAATCCTAAGATTAAAGGTTTTAAATCATTCATCATTATGCTACCCTTTCTACGAATGTACTCATTAATACTTTCGATTGTCTATTTTGTTTTAGACCTTTAGAGAACTGCCTAGCAATCTGGGCAGCAGACTTTTGACCATCGATAGAAATCTCAGCATTTGCTGGATTAAGTTTTTTAATATCAAGAAAGAACATCTCGTCACGACCAGTTCCTTCAGAGAAAGATGCCCAGCCATTATTTCTACGAATAAGAACTCTAGAAGCATCTCTATCAAATCTATCAGAGTCTTTGATATTATATCTAGCGAACTCACCAATTCCTTGTTGAGTATTTCTACCAAGGAAATAACCAATAGTAGAAGCACCATATCTTGTTTTAATCATATCAAGATATGCATAGTCATAAGGAGAGCCACCCATTTCATGTTTGTCAGAGACTTTATAATGTTTCTTAGTCACAGGATCTACAAGAGTATCAACTCGTTTCACACTCCATTTGGTTTCAACACCCATGTTTCTTAGTTTCTCATGGTTGCATTGCATACCTCTAGACCATCCTGCTCCATCAGTCAAAGTTATAAAGTTCATTTTATCAATATTATGTTTTTTGACAAATCTACCAGTATAACCAACAGCAACTTCAAGTGCTTCACTCAAAGGAGTACCAGATAATGCTAACTCACGAGAGTAATGCCATACATGAGAGTGTAGCATATAACACATACAATCAAAATCTTTTTGGTTCATATCATTAGTAAGAAGCTGGTAATACCACATTTCTTGTCTTTGCATGTAAGCAGTATTTTCTTCTCTTAGTTTTTCAGCAAACTTTCTCATGATATCTTTTTTACCTTCAGTCAAAGGATCTTTTTCATTATAAGAATTATCATGATTAGAGAAAGCAAGAACTTCAAAAGGAATATTTACTTTACGACAGAAAGTAGATAATACAATTACTTGCCTGATAGTATCTCTCATAATAGAGTGCATAGAACCAGACCAGTCAACCACCATAATGAAACCATGATTTTTATCATCAGAACATACTTGTATTCTTTTAAATAAATCTTCAGACAGTTTATAGTTATATAATTTGTTAGCATTTAACTGACCAGACTTAGCAGTTTCAGTACGAGCATATCTTTGAGCAGATTTTTTCATCTCAAACTCTTTTACCATATAATCAATATCAGACTTAATATTGTTCATGAAGTTATCATAATCTTCTTTATAGTAAGCACCAGATGTAGCACCAAGATAAGGTCGGCACTCATCATATCTGTCAAACATATAGATATAATCGTAATGACCTTTATCATTTATAACATGGTCATCACCATTGATTCTATCAAGAACAGATTGTTTAGTGACACACTCAGGATCGTTAGCATCAACTGGGTCACCCCACTTATCAGTAGGCTGTCCTTCAGGAATCTTAGTAAGCATATCTAAGATTTGCTTGTAAGTAATAATAGGATCTGTACCATAAGGATATTCAGGAACATCAAGAGTTCTAAAAATTTTATTATCAAGTTGAGCATGGTCTTCCATACTTTTATCAAGAGCATCCTGAGTAGCTGATTCTAATTCTCTCTCATCAAAAGTTGGAGGAGTTTCTTCAGCTTGATGCTCACCAGCTCCAGATCTAGACTTAGTATCTTCTTCATCTTTAGCAACAGTCTCTTCTTCATCATCATTTTCTGGAGCATCGCCTTCTTCATATTCATCATCATCAAAATCATCAGACTCTTGCTCTTCCATTTCTTCTTCATTATCTAAATCATCAAGATCGTTTTGTGCTTCTTGATATTGTTCAGCTTTTTTCTCTTCTTCTTTTTTCTTTTTATCACGAGCATACTCGGCTAACTCTTTAGCAAGTGCCACAACCTCATCAAAGTTTTTACAAGAATCAACTCTAGAAGCAATTGCAAATTCTTCTTTAGAAAATTTGATACCAGACTTAAGACCGATTTTAAAATAAAGATTAATTTTATCAATTAAGTTGAGAGAGTTTACATCTTTATCACCAATCTGAAAGAAGTCATTATCAGCAAGAAGTTTGTACCCAGCAATAAAGTCAGTACGCAATCCAGGATATTGTTTTTGAATTAGTTTTTCAATACGAACATCTTCAATAACATTAGCATAATTTTTTACTAGCTTATCATCAAATGCTTTATCATTCATAATTTTTTTAGCAGGAGTATGTAGAGCATGACCGACCTCATGACCAATCATAAGATTTTCTACATTTTCATCTAAGTTTACGAATGTTGGTAGAGTCAATGTTCTACCCACTACATCGAATGATGCAGTTGGAACTTTAGCACGAACGACATGGACATCCTCGGTGCTAAGTAATTTTGCTAATACATCTTTTGAATTATTCACGATTTACCTCTCAATTAATTATTCAATACAAGTATTCTACTAAATTTTGATGCAAAAGTAAAGCATTATTTCACCTTTTTTTATACTTTTTTGTTATATAAAAACAAGGACTTATAACTAGGGATTGAAATTTCCTCTAATTACTTGAGTTGTTCTTCCTCTTTTTGCGTCTTTTTTTAGTTTTTTAATTGCTCTTTTTAATTTCTCTCTCGAGACTCGTTGAGTAAAGTCTATCCCAATCATGTGGTCATACTCATGTTGGAATACTCGTGAAACATACCCAGAAAGGGTCGTCTTGATTTCTTCACCTTTGAATGTAAAATACTTGACTTTAATAACTCTTGGTCGTGAAACCATTAGCCATAAATTTGGTCGGGATAAGCATCCCTCTGTCATAGATGTTTTATCTTCTGATGATTCTAATATTTCAGGATTAAAAATTGCCATGGCTGGCAAGTCCATTTGTTCTTCAGCAGTTAGTGCGAAAACTTTATATGGTAATCCTATTTGATTTGCTGATAGTCCAGCACCATTTAACTTTCTTGAAGTCTCGATTAATAAGAGTCCAAGTTTTGCTGCTTCTTCCATTGGGTACTCCTCAAACTTCCAGTCATCTTGTTCACTGGTAAGTAGAGGATCGTCCCATGGTATTAATTCACCTTTTACATTATCTAATATATTCATTTTAGCTTATACCTAATTTCTCCGATACTAATGTCAATTTATCTTTGACTGCTAGTTTCTTTAGTTTTAATTCTTTTAGTTGGGTTGTATCAAATTTATATTTCTCAACTTCTTTGTGTAGTTCCGAGTGTTCATAATTAAGTTTATTATATTGTTCCATTAGGTGTGCTTGTGCGTTCATGAATTATCCTCCGATTTGTATTGATGAAAAATCATTCTTCTTAACAAATTTAATAACCGATCTAAACTTGTCAAAAAGCTGATCCCCTTTGTGAGATATAACGAAAACATTTGTTCCTTCACCAACTTCATTTAATACTTGTAGGAACAAGTCAGTACCACTGTTATCCATACTGCTATCAAATATTTCATCTAATAAGAGCAGATTGGTATTTACTGAATTCTTCATCTTGGCTATTTGTCTCCAAGTAAATAGTATTGCAAGATCTATCCTCAACTTTTCTCCTTCTGAGAAGCTGTCATAAGTAAACTCATCTCTGTATCGTGAACGAATTGTTTCATTGAAATCTTCATCAAGTTCAAAGTGAACGAAGAAATCCATAGCTTGTAGATACTTATTAATGAGTTTGTTAATGATGGGCAAATACTGGCGAATAATTTCTGTCTTAATTCCAGTATCTGCAAGAAGAGTTTTTGATACATCTTCGATTTGTTTTTGTTCTTCAATGTTAGTTTTTTCCTCTACAGCTTCAACTGCCGAAGTTGCTAACTCCTTCAGTTTGGCTTTTTGATTTACAACATTATCATCATCTATATTTAGATTCGATTGTTCTTCTACCATTTCCTTATTGTTTTTACTTATAAGGCTGAGTGATTGGTTGAGAGCACTTACTTCTGAGTTCTTGCCCATTATAGTCTTGTTGATAGACGCAATCTCCTCGTATCTTTTATTTAGCTTTTCTAGAGCCTGAGAAAGTGATAATAAGTTTCCACTGGCTTTGCCTAGCTTAACATTCAATTGAGTAAGAATATTATTCTTATGGTCATGCTCTATACCTTGTTGGCATTGTGGGCACTCATCATTATTCTCAAAGAATGCAATATCATTAGTAATACCTGATTGTTTATTATCATATTGTGCCAATAGTTTTTTAGCTTCTTCTAAATCAGTATTGACCTGTTCAGTATCATTAATAGATATACTTAGTTTTTCCACTTCTTCTAAAATTACTTCAATGGCTTCGCTTATACCTTTAGACTCTTCTTCGTTAGCAAGTATCTTTTTATTTATCTTTTCAATAGCTTCTTCTTTAACATTACTTAATGCATCAAGTAATTCTTTTTGAGCATCTACACTTGCTCTACATACTTCTATTCTATTATGAGCAGTAGTCAATTGCTCTTTAGTTATTTTAATTCGTTCAGTAAGTAATTCATTCATCGTACTAAAAATACGAATATCTAATATGTCTTCAATAACTTGTCGTCTATTCCAGCCACCTATCTGCATAAATGGTTGATAACTAGCTGAACCCAGAATAACCATCTTGCTGAAAGTTCTCCAGGCAAATCCTATAATTTGTGTTTGTAAATAAGTTTGAGTGTCAGCATTACTTGCAAAAGAATCTAACTTTAATCCATCAGCAAATATTTCTAGCTTATTGGGTTTTGCACCTCTTAATACTTTATAATGTTTTCCACCTACATTAAATTCTATTTCAACTTCTAAGTTTTTTCCATTAATACTATTAACAAGTTGGTCTTTCTTTACTTTACGAAAAGGTCTTCCATATAATGAAAACATTAATGCATCAAGAATAGTTGATTTACCCTCGCCATTCTTTCCTACAATTAATGTGGTAGTAGAACGATTAAGATCTACTTCCGTCCAAGCATTTCCTGTACTAAGTAGATTCCTCCACTTAATCTTCTCAAATGTAATCATTCAGCAGTTTCGCTCTCAAGGGTTTGTGCTTCAGCATACAGTCCTCTAAGGAATCCTTTTACCTTTTCTTTATCAACTGTCGTTTCAACACTTTCAACATAACTATTCAAAATATTCATAGTATCTTCTAGATTTAATTCTTCATCTATTTCGCCATCTTTAAACTCATTAAAATCTTCTATAATCCTTACATCGTGTGGACCTGCCTTATATATCTTCTTCATAAAAGAATCAAACTTATTAAAGTCTGTTTTATTAGCAACAATCACTTTAACATACTTGTCAGCCATAATAGTAGCATCATAATCATCATAGGAGTTATTTGCATCATCATATTCAACCCTTTCAAACATGGTGTAGGGGTTAGGTATGAATTCTAGATTCATGGTCTCAGTGTCCCATATATGGAATCCTCGAGGGTCTTTATAGTCTGACCAAGTCAATTCATAAGGATTGCCGAGATAATATACATGACCATCGTTATTGCGATGATGATAATGCCCAGAATAAACTAGAGCGAATTTATTAAATCTTTCTCTATTTAAACCACCATGTGACTTAACACCTCTATGCATAACGAAACCAGATATCTCTAAATGCCCCATACATATTTCAGCAGTAGAGTCCTGCATTCTTTTCATACTCTCTTCATAGTTATCAGTACATATCCATGGTAGCATAAAAATTTCACGACCATCAACTGTTATATCCATCGCTTCAGGTATGGTAGTAATATTTTGATAATCATTTAATAGTAAGTCGATAGAATTAGTATCGTTGGTGTTCTTATAATAGGTATCGTGATTACCAGCTAACATCCACATGTTCATACCAGCATCTTTAATAGGGTCGAAAAAGAACTGTCTAGATCTTTTTAACGAATGATAATTAATGTATTTTCGGCGATCGAATGTATCGCCAAGATTTAATATTGTCTTGATACCTCTTTCTTTCAATGTAGGAAAGAATGTATTTGTATAAAACTTATCCATGTAATCTACAAATGTAGTGGCATCACCTCTAGCACCAAAGTGTAGATCTGTAATAATCGCAACTTTACTCATTCACATCATCCAACGCATCAGAGATGGGTGTGGACTTTTTTTCTTTCTTCTTTTTTTCTTTTGCTTCAAAATATGGGTCTAGAGTTTGGTTCTTCTTCATATATTCAATATAAGCATTCGTTCCTTCAGCATCTTCCCCTGCTTCCATAAATGCGTCAACATCCATTTCAGCAATTAGTTTTTGTTTTACATAGGTTTGTTTTTTCTCTTTCTTTATTCTTCGTAAGAAAGCATAAAATATAATCTGCGTAAAATATGAGAAAGGGTTTGCTGATTTATCAGGATCGAAGTTATGTATATATTGAATACAATTTTCAACACCATCTAAAATCATATCTTCCCGATAAGTATAGTTTATGAAGTTTGGTTTATATGAAAGGTGTGTACCAATCTTTAATAAACATTCTCCAATATACTCTGGGATTCTTGGTTTATCTTCTTTTGCTTTTTTTGCCTTTAAACAGTCTTGCTTGTAATCTTTCAATGCTTGCAAGAACTTTTTATTATCAACATAATGTTGTGGCTTCTTCTTAGAAACTGCCATGTATTTCTCCATTCATAATAAGTTATTCTATATAAAGTTTTCTTAAAAGTAAACTATTAAAAAAATTATTTAAAATTGCTTTACTTTTAAGTTTTTTAAAGTTAGAGTATGGGGTGTAGGGGGTTAAGTAATAGAGTAGAGTATTATATTAGAAACCGACACTTTCACCACAACCACAACTTCCAGTAGCATTCGGATTTATAATCTCGATATGCGATCCTGCGAAATCTTCCTTATAATCAATCTCAGATCCTAGTACATATAATTCAGCAGTCTTATCAACTATAATTATATCCTCGATTAGTGTACCATCCTCGACTGTATTTGTTTCTTCCCACTTATAAGTAAACCCAGCACAACCTCCACCATCGAGGGCGAGTCGTGCATACTTCATGCCAGACTTCTCAAGTCTTGCTTGCATATATTGTTTTGCTGGAATTGTTATACTTATCAATGTATCGTATCCTTTTTAATACCTAATAATGCGTCTATTATTTCACTAGTATCTTCGTATCTGTCCTCTCCTAATATATCTTTGTTTCTTTCAATCATGTCGGAAGCAGTCTTCCTTAACATCTCTTGAGTTTCAAAGAGACTCTTCTTAGGTACTGGAACATCTATTAGTTTTTCATATTCTTCAACTAGTTCGATATAAAATGGTATAGAATAGGTGTGTAGTTGTTTAGTAAACATAATATCTGATTTCTTAAAGGTAAACTTTCTATCTTCTGCGAAACCACAGAATGGTGCAGCAGCAGTGACATCAACTATCTGGTCTTTTCTTTTATCTTGATGTATTCTTAATTCAAAGGGATACTCAACCGAAAGTGTTTCTTCGGTGTGTTGTCTTAGAGTAGCGACAAGCATTTCGCCTGATGCTAACTTAACCAAAACAAACTGATCGTCTTCTTTAATTAAGTTCTTGTTCATATATTTACCTCTACAATCTTGTAGTTAAATTTTTCTTCGGAGTATATAGATAGTCGTTCAGAAAAGTGTCTTAATGTATGATTCTTCCAACTTTTCCAAGATAGGTCATCCGCAACATCATATAAGTTGCAACTATCCTTCCCCTCTTTCAATCTTAAACCTCGACCAATAGATTGTAAGTTTCTTATCTTACTTTTACTTGGTGAAGCGAAAATAATGTTTTCGATAGATGGTATATTAATGCCAGTCGAGAATGTACCAAATGAAGCAACTATTATATTGTTGTCTGTATCGCCTGCTATTTCTCTGACCTTTTCCCTATCCTTTACGACAGTGTCGCCTGAAACAAACCAGATGTCCTTTGAACCATCTACCTTTTTATTTAGGTTTTCATATAGTGGAATTCCATGCTTCTGTACAAATTGGTACAGTACTAATGTATTTCCTTTTAAATCACTAGCCAAGTTGACTATGAATTTATTTCTAGCATCATTAGTGACTAGATAATCCATCTCATCAGCATACTTGTTATTCTTTCTACCCATTCTATCTGTTTCATCGTATTTTAATAATAAACAAGTAATATCTAATTCAGCAACCTTTTTATCTTCCATCAATTGCTTAGTAGTAGTGACAGCAAACACTGGTCCAAATACACCTTCTAAAACTAATTTATGAACTTTCTTTCCATCAATCGTACCAGTCGTGCCTATTCTATAATCGCAATTAATTAATTTATCCATACAGGTCGTAAGGGATCTTGCTTTAAATTGATGTGCTTCATCTCCGAAACATACATCAAACTGAGAGAACCATTGTCTTGGTTGTTTATAAACTGACTGCCATGTTGTAATTAATACATCGCTCGTAATATCTTTTGTAAATCCTGAATATAGTTTTTGTACATGATGATTTACATCCCACCCATTGATGGATGAGTAGTCTTGGAAGTCTTTATAGAGTTGTTCTACTAATGAAGTCGTTGGTACTATGATTATTGCTTTTTTACCCATATTGAGTAAGTATCGCAGAGTTGAATAGATAATTAATGATTTTCCACTCGCTGTAGGACTCACTAGGAGTGTTCTTTGGTCATTAATGGCTTTATGTATAGCTTCAGTCTGATACTCCCTCACGGAGAGTTTTGACCCCTTAGATGCTAAATCTAGTGAATCTACCCAGTTTTCTACCTCTTCAAAGGGTATTTTTCGGTCTATAACGATTAAATCCTTACATTCTATCTCATAACCTCGTTCAACTGCAAATCTTTCTACATATTTGTATAATCCAAGATATAATGTGTGTCGTATTCTGTCATATTGTCGTATTTTTCCATCCCAGAGACGAGATCTGAACTGTGGAGTGAATTGTGCTCCTGGAACTGAATATGTGAAGTAGTCAGACAGCTCCTGTTCAGTGCCTGGATCGGAAAAGCAACGAATATGTATGTTGCTCGCTTTTTCTATTGTTATTTTAGGCACCAGATATAAATTTTTTCCACTCAATGGAGTTTTTAATGTCCCAACCTCTACCTGAGATTGATTTCATGATACTTTCGCACGCATAAACCATGTCTTCTAGATAACTTATGCGTACAGTCATCTTAATTAGGTCGTCATCGCCATGTAATAGGTCGTCTTGTACTGATTTTATAGGTTTTATGCCTTGGTATTGGTCCCAGTCGTGTTCCTGCAACTCTTCCCTAGACAGTTCGCCATTATAATATCTTATTTTTAATCTTCGTAAGGCATGAAACTCTGCTCTATGCTTTGTAAGTTTTAATTTATACTCCATCAAAAATTTTAAATACTTCTGATGTAAGTTAGGAATGCGAACAGCTTCTTTATCTAGATGATCGTCATCTATAATAGAGTCAGCTTTCCATTCGTCTTGTAGTTCTGTCAAATTCATTGTAAATACTCCTTATACAAGGTCTATTCTATTCTAAAATTAGTTAAAAGTAAAGGATTAAGAGATGTTATAATATGTAAATTTAAAGGTTGCACGAGCTGAAACCATCATAACATCCTGCATTTTAGACTCGAACTGTATAGGGTCTAGAGCAGTAGGGAAACAGTCTACAAATGTAAAGGTTTTCACTGGTGTGTTTTGTCCAGATAGGACTTGAAGTGTTGCATCTGAATAGTTTTGAGATATTTCTGATATCTTAGCTTTCTCATCAGATGTTAAGTAAGAAAGATATTGTTCGTGCTTTTCGGGATATCCGAGTCCAATCATCCAGTCATGTATAGCTTTCCAATTTATCATTTGAGCATCAACTTGAAACTCTACTGAAAGATCTTGGTAAGTAATTATTTCTCCAGGGATAGGACTAGCAACAAGAGGAGTAGCCTGCATAAATTCACCTAGATTTATTCCAGGCAAGTTTACAGATTGTACAAAGAAAGTTGTATCAGGTAATCTAGACACTTTGAATGTAAAGCCATTAGGATTTAATGGTGATAAGTCTGCTGGGAATGCATTTGAATAAGCTGTCATTAATTAACTCTCTTTTTTTGTAATTGTCTTAAATGGAATAAATGGGAAGACCACATTTGTTTGAACCCATGGTCTTGAGCAGCTTTTATAACTTTCTCAAGTTTTGCGATTCTACGAGCTAGTAGTTCCTCTGGTGCCATTTTCTCTCTGTTCGATTTTTTTCTTTAAATCTTTTTTGTTTTTCCACATTTCTTTAATGCGTGGGTCAGAAGTTTTCTCTACCATCTTGTCAAAATTTTCCACATCTCTTAACAAACTTTTTGTCATAACCATATTCCTTGTATAAACAAACCAAGAGCCATCCCAAATAGGAAAGCCATTAATATTAATTTATAATAGTCTATTTCGAATGTGACTTGAAACCAGTCAATCATTCGTTCGTAATATTCAATCAATCTAGACATAATATCCTCACTACTATTTAGGTCTTTTGAAACCTCAATTAGTGATAATATTGTAGATACCAGATGACTGAAACAGCTAGAGTACAAGGAACGATGGCGAGACAGGATGGTAAGAACACCATATAAAATAGTGGTCTCTTCAACATGAAGTCGACATCGTCCTCGTGAGTTTTGGTTGGTTTAGAATCCAAGATAACTCAGTCGCATCGTCACGACTGTGGCAACTGGGAATCCTAAAGGAAGAGCAATGAATGCTAGAAATTTGGCGAGTGCTTTGGTTTTTCGCACCATGCTCTTCGTTAATTTAATAACTGTGGGACATGGTTTTTCCTGTTAAGGGTTAAAAAAGGTTATAAAAAAATAAATTTTTATTACCACCAAAAATATTTAGTACAAATAAAAAAGCTGGGAGGTTATAAGTTTATAAGTCTTACACCACCCAGCTCCTCTAATAAGATTAGTGCTTTATGCCACGATACGATAAATCGCTTTTGACAGTTGCACTTTCCTTTTCGATAGTACCATGCTTGACACCTCTGTAAATACCAGCATTAGACTTCTTAGTCTCTTTGCTAACATTCTCGTCAGTGACTTTGATACCTCTGTAGAAAGTAGTCATCGTTTCCTCCAGTTTTCATTGGTTAATATTAAGTCATATTAAAATGACAGCCAATGCGTTCCTTCAGTTGGATTGTCGGTCTCGTTCCCTTTCGATCGTGTCTAATTGGTACTAGCTTGCCCCATTGCTGGGAGGTTTTCCTTTTCCTACTTACTTCCGTCCACTGCTACATTTAGAGTGAATGAACGATGTTAGTAAAACTAACACTATTATTTAGCCTGAAAAAAACTTAAAAGTAAAGCACAAAAAAAAGGGGAGCCGAAGCTCCCCTTTTAAGGATTGTACCTTAGAGTTCTAAGATTACATTAAGTTAGTGACTTTAACTCTTCTGTAGTAGTAGTTCTCGTCAGCAACTAGATCGCCTGAGCCATCCAACTGTATGAAAGGATTTGAAGTGAAACCATATCTGGTTTTAAATCCAATTTTTGGTTGGAAAGTTGAAGGATCTACTGCTCTAACTAATTGTAAAGGCACATATGGGCAGTAAAATAATCCTGCGTCAAATGCTGAAGCACCTTTATAACCAACGATAAAGTACTGACTAGCAGCACCATTCGCAGTATAAGGGTCTACATACACTTTGTAGCGTCCATTAAGAACACCAGCAAAAGTAGTAGAAGCTTCGTCTACATTTAGGTTAGTTGAAAGGGCAGGTGCGTAATCAAGAACACCAGCCATTGCTAGAGCACTTGCAACATCTGAAGAACAGATGATGAAGTTTGCTTTTCCTCTACGAGTTTGTTGAGCAACAGCATTAGCTTCTCTTTCGATTTGAAAAAGTAAACCTTTGAATTTCTCAACAGACCATCTACCAGATGCATCAACATCTAGATCGAAAGTTCCCGCAGTAGCAGTACCTGTTTGGGCACCAGCTTTAGCAGTTTTGTACACAGTTCTAATAACTTCTCTGTTAATCTCAGATAAGATTTCAGTAGAAAGAATATTAGATAGTTCTCCCTCAGCATCTAAACCATGAACTGATTTAAGATCTTGAGCAAGTTCTATTGTGTATTCAGCTTTCAGAGCACGAGACTTAGCAGTCACTGAAGTTTTTTCGATTGAGAAAGCCATTTCGTTGAAAGTGCTTCCGTCACCTAGTACCTCAGCATCAGCAGTCGATTTTCCAGTACCAGTTGTATAAGTACCATCAACTGGATTAGATCCAGCATGAGTACCTGAACCAGAAAAGTCTGTGTCAGCTTCGTTAAATAATGCTTCAGTTCCACCTTGCGTCGAATATCTTGCTTTCATAGCAAAAATTAGACCAGTAGGCTGAGTCATTGGTTGTACACCACAAATATCGTAAGCGATCATTTGCGGAGCAGATCTTCGTACTAAAGAAATTAGTACTGGATCAAATTTGGCAACACCACCTGTATCAGGAAGAGCAGCAGCATCGTTGACATGAACAGCTTCAAACATCGCTTGCTTTTCTTCTTTGATAGCAGTTTCCTGGTTCTCAAGAAGTACAGCAGTGACTTCTTTTCTGTAATTGTCAGCAATTGGAGCTACACCTTCGTGTTCCAGAATAGGTGACCATTTTTCCATTAATGATTTTCTATCCATTTTATTTCTCCTTAAAGTTGATAGATTAATTTATTTACTCTTGCTTCTGTCAAGCATGTCAGCATAAGCAGAGATTTTAGGATCGTTAGATACCTTTTTATTCTCTTCTTCTAACTGTACTGGCTCATCAGTCACAACAGTTTCTACATTTTTTTTGCTTGGCTTAGAAGCAAAGTAAGATTCTCTGATAGTAGAGACTTTCTTTTCAAAAGATTCTTTTCCTTCAAAACTGAGATCCTCAGTTAATCCAGCAAATTTTTCTTTATCAGTTTCAGTCATCTTATCGGATGCCTTAGAAAGAACTTCCGCTCTTTCCATTTCTTTAACACTCTTAGAAAGTTCGACATTAGCTTCAAGTTGCTCATTGAGCTTCTTCTCTAATTCTTCTACTTTTTCTTGAGCATCACCAAGTAAGTCAAATCTTTCCTCAGGAACATCAACATAATGTTCTGTGAATAGATCTTTCATACCTTTAATGAAGCCATCTAAGATCTCCGACTTCATACCAGATTCGAGAGCGATTTCATTTTCACTTATCCACTGCTCAACTACATAGCTGAGATATCCATCAACTTTTTCAATTAAACTCTCTTTAGCTTCGTCTATTGCAACAGCATTAGACTCCTCTAATTCTTTTTTAAATTTAGCGACTTCAGATTTTACTCTTGAAACAACAACTGTTTCAAAGATAGTAGTAGCTTTTTCTTTAAACTCTTCAGATAGTTCTTCACCATTTAGTAATGCTTCAACATCTTCTGAAACATCAACAGTGAACTCTTCTTCAGACTCTTCTGCTACAACTTCTTCTTCAGACTCAGACTCTTCTTTTTTCATCATCTTTTTCTTATCTTTAGATGATTTCATATAAGTTTCGTCTTTAGACTTTTCGTCTTTTTTGTCGTCATCTTTGTCATCGTCGTCATCGTCATCGTCATCGTCATCATCGTCGCCATCTTTTTTCTTTTTCTTTTCGATAGCTTTTTTCAAAGCTGGTGGTAATTCACCTTCTTCGATTTTTTCTTCGGACTTCTCTTCCTCAGCAGGTGCTTCTTCTTCAGCTACTACTTCTTCAGCAGGTGCTTCAGCTTTAGCTTCCTCTTCTGATTTCTTCCATCCTTCAGATTCTTCTAGTGTTTCGATTTGCTCTTTGGCTTTATTCGATTCAGCTAGGAGATCCGCAATCTTTTGTTCTATACTTGACATAATTGTCTCCTTAGTAATGGGTTATTTAATTTTGTTTAAAAACTTCGCAAATGCGAAAAGTTTTGCTTCTTCGAGTTGAGATCTTGTTGCTCCAGTTATTGAACTTTTAATAGCTTCAATATCTTGCTCGACAAACTTCCCATCAACGAACATCCATTCCTTGCCTTCCATAACACCTCGCACAAATGCGTCTGGTGCCGACGGATCTGCAACTATATCAGCAGCAGTGGCAAGCATAAAATCCTTTTGGACTTCCGATGTTCCGTCTTTGGTAGTTTTCAATGAACCCATCCCTCTAGAAGATACACCCAGACTTGCTCCTTCGTCAATTAACGATTTTACAATCTTACCATAAGGTGTATCCATTATCTTAGCTTTTCCGACAAAGTCATTGCCTTCGAGCTTCAAATCTTTTATCATGTGCGATACTCTATCTAAATTGATAGTTGGAGAATCAGGATGTCCTAACTCGCCATACGCACGATTCTTCTTGACATTTTCTTTCATGTATCTTTTTACTTCTTTGTCAAGAATTTCTTTGGGGTAGCTTCTTCCATTTCTGTTTTTAATTTCAGCTTGGAGGAATACTCCCTCAATGTTGTAATTCTTCTTACCAGTTTCTTTATCTTCTTCGATAAGGTAGTTTACAACTTCTGTATGTTCTTTAATTAATTTCATATTAGCTTCCTACTGCGGTCTCATTATCGTAAGCACCGAATTGTGGAGTTTCTACTGGGTCATTAAAGCCACCCATTTTGCTTAGATGAAGTATAACCATTCCTTTGCCACTAAATGTGACAACAATATCTTGGTTGCCTTGATCTTGTAAAGAAGTTTCTACCTTTGTAGCTCCAGGTGCAACATGTGCAACTAAAACTGAATTTCGTACCACAGTAATATCCTGTGCAGCTTGACAGCTGTGTTCTATTTTTGAAATGGCAACTTTCAATGCACTAGTAGTAATCGTTTCATTAGTTAATTTTAAGTCAGCATCAATATCGATAGTACCATTACCAGCCGATGTTGCTGTGACTCTGACGATAGCTTTTCGATTATCTTTGGCTAGTACTGTTTTTACAATTGCCATTTAGTACACTCCTTTTAAAACTTCTATAAAGTTATTTTTATTCTCAGACATATATGATACTATATCACTGTTGTCTTTCAATAAACTATTTAGTAAAATTTGGTTTTTCTCACTGATAGCAACCTTTGAGCCATCTTTTAATACATAATCTATCTTATCTCGTAAATTCCTAATGCTTCTAATCTTAATCTCAGTTAGTATTGGATCAACATTAAAGTCAGTATTTGCAGCTTTATTCATATATTCTTCAACTAGTTTATCTGTTATTTCAACATCACTATGTTTAGCAATATACTCAGCCACTCTTTCTTCAGGTAAAGCAACATTAATATTATCTACTAATCGTTGCTCTCTTTCTTCAGCCAAAGTGTCGCTATCCTTTTTAAAAGGAGCGACAATATCTTTAAACTTTTTCTGTGGCATCAGCTGGTTCCTCAACCTCTGGTTGTTCAGCTGGTACTTCGTTTTCTGCCTTTGCTTCGACTTCTGGCTCACCAGCTATCTCTTCTTGTTCTTCAGGAGACTTAAATACATTAGACGCAAGGTCTTTCTTCATCGCATCTAATTTATCTCCAACCTTTGTAGACATTACACCTTGGAAAGTGTTTTCTATTGCTTCAGCATTTCCATCAGCAATAGCATCTATTAATTCTTTAGTTCCACTCATTCTTCTTCTCCTTCATTATCTTGTGTATCGTTATCAGGCTCATCTGTAGATTGCATACTGTCCATGTCAGGAACTTCTCCCTCACCACTATCAGCTTCAGCTTCAGCCTTTTCTGCATCCATCTGATCGTCGATTTCTTTAATCTCTTCTTCAGATTGCATTAGTATATTTTTCCTTGCCCATTCAAGTGAATAGAATTTACCAAGATATGGTTCTACCTGTCCTAGCATTCCTACTCGTTGTTGTAGCAATTCATTATTCTTTAATTCAGTAAAGTGATTATCTTCTAAGAAGTCAACTCGGATATCAACTTTCATTTCATTGAAGTCTTCGTCCGACATTATACCTTTACTAATTAATTGAACCCTAAGAATGTCAACCATAAATGAGCTGAACTTTCTTTGGACTCTTTGTATAAACTTGTTAAACTTTAATTCGTCTCTAGTAATTTCAGAAGCACGACCCAAAGTAAATCCAGTCTCGCCTTGTAATCTTGACATCGGCACATTTAGAGATTGGTAAAGTTTTCTTTGGAAGTATTGTATGTCAGCAATATCTCCTAAGTTCTGCCCTCCAGGAAGTGTAGTAATTTCAGTACCACGACCACCCTCTCTTCTAGGCATCCAAAAGTCTTCCATCATGCTAAGGTGTTTTCTATCATCTCTGACTTCACCTGTGGTAGCATCGTAAACAACTTTGTTTCGATACTTGTTCATGATGTCGTTGACATATTGTTCTGCTTTTATCTTAGGCAGGTTTCCTACATCAACATAAAAAATTCTTCGTTCAGGTGCTCTACTTAATCTGTAGATAACAACTGCGTCTTCAATCATCTTTAACTGGTTGACAGGCTTAACAGCTTTCTGTAAGTGTCCTAAGACTATCCCAGTATTTTGGTCTACATTGCCCGAAGGACAAAAGACCACAGAATCTCGACTTAACTTAATTCCTTTTGTATTAGAGTCAGTAATACCTTTGTCATTGTATATAAAGTATTCTTCTTGACTCTCTACAACTTCAATGCCTTGAGCATTCTTTTTCTTCTTAACATTTTTAATCTTACGAATCTTTTGTGGATCTACATATCTTAGTTCTTGTATTCCCTCTGTAGGATTCTTAGGATCCAATATTAAATGATAGTACAATCTTCCATCGACATACCAAGTTTTAAAAATGTCATGTCCTTTATAATCAAACTCCAACATATCATAGATAGAAGAAAACTCTTCATGAATTTTCTCTTTAATACTATCTGATACAGGTAAGTCGTCAAGAACTAATCTGACACTGGGTGCGTCGTCTTGAATTGTGACTGCTTCATTAGTTATATCTTCTATCGCACCATCACAATCAGGATATTGAGCAACTTCACGATATCTTTTAATTAAAGCATTTTCACTTTTTATTGAATTATCTAGGTCAAGAGTGACACCATAGTATGCACTTACATCTGTAAGAACTGTAGACCCATCATCTCGTGATGGGGCGACAGGTGTTAGTGGTTCTCTATTCCTCTTTCGTGTAATTTCGAAACCGAAAAATTCAGCCATAATTTATTCACCTTTATTAATAATTAAATGTTGATAGGGAATGAGCCAATCGGAGTATCGATTGAAATGTTCACTCCTAATCCACCACTTTCGCTGGTATTACTTGTAAAGAAGTTGTATTGGAATTCAACATCAAATGTCTCAATAGCATTTGTTGTATCGTAGTCCAACTGAACTATACCAATAGATAATGGGAAAGAGTCAACAAATTTATATTGTTTTACTCCAGCACCATTTCTATCTAGTTGTGTTACAAGTAGGTCAGCTTGGTAATCATTCGGATTAGTACGACCTGATGTAGTCGCATATTCCTGAATACCATTTTGCCATCTTTCGATTGCGTTTCTAATACCGAAGTCTGTGTCGTTATAAACAGTGACTGTCCATGGAGCAAATGTTCTCTCCGCAGCAAAGTTTACAGCACGACCTCTATATTGGATCGGCAAATTTTCTAGTGTACTAGCAGGTAATTGTGCAGCCTTACATAAGAACTGTCCTTGTACAGCAGCAACTCTTCCACCAGTGACATAAGAAGGGAAAGCCAAATCGACACGAAACTGATTAGGACGAGCTCCGCCACCAGTCATATTCGCTTTAAAATCAGCAATATTAGCCATTAGTTATTCTCCTTGTTAGTTATATTTAGCCACCTATTTCACTGAAGTCTACACTTGATTTACTTGCTACAAATGTAAGAGTAATGAAATTAATCGCTCTGTTTGGTTTAATGAAGATATCTGCACGGAATTCGTTTCTATCAATCACATCTCCTGTGTTGTTAGTAGTATCACATACAACAGTAAAGTCTGTGATTCCTCGTCTTCCTTGTACATCTCTTAAGAAAGGATTTACTGCATTCTTAAAGTCATTTCTAGTGAACTCATCGTTGAATTCAAATAGTTGTGCTTTTGCAGAAATCGCAATTGCTTTTTCTAGTACGATAAATAATCTTCGAACATTTATTCTATTAAATGCAGATTCGCTAGATAGTAGAGTTTTATCTCCAAATAATTGTGTACCTGCTCCTGGGAAGGTCACAACAGGGTTTATGCCAGATTGGTATAAAGTATCCCTTTGAGTTTTATTAGGAGAGAATGCTAATTTAACAACATTCTTAATTTGTCCTCTAGAAGCACCAGCAGGTGAGAACCAAGCATCTTGGTCATAGTCAGTTCTTGCAGCAAGACCAGCTATGTCACCATTTAAAGGTACATATCTATATTTATCGTTGTATCTGTCGTAGCAGTATTTGGATCCAGTATCAAGTACACCATAAGATGAACTTGGTAGTGAGTTTCTATAAGTTGTAAGGTCACCAACTGGGTC
>TARA_B100001057_G_scaffold491834_1_pt1 | contig 26120 bp, 22 predicted proteins | sample TARA_B100001057 | Tara Oceans TARA_B100001057 (sample SAMEA2621839) | marine metagenome | biome: marine biome (ENVO:00000447); feature: surface water layer (ENVO:00002042); material: "saline water (ENVO:00002010), including plankton (ENVO:xxxxxxxx)" | depth 5 m
GTGTATCCTGATGCGGATCTGGCGGTGATCAAAGTTGCGGGATTGGAAGTCGACCCTGTGATCTTTGCGGGGGAGAAGGATTTGCGTCCTGGTAGCTTTCTTTGCCTCGCGCGCCCCGATGGAGAGGCTGCAGGAATGGGAGTGGTGAGTGTCATGCCGCGGAGCCTCCGTAGTTCTGACCGAGCTTTCCTTGGTGTCGCAATGGATCTGGAATTTAAAGGGCCTGGAGTGCTCGTGCGCCGCGTAGAGCTGGGAACAGGAGCGGAGCGGTCGGGCCTCATGGCCTCCGATATCATTTTGGAGGTGACCGGGAAAAAGGTGAACGGAAGCTTTGAGCTGAGTGCTCTTTTGCAACGGCTCGAGCCGGGACAGAAGGTGAAGATTCGTTATGCGCGAGGCGAAGAAGAGAGAGAAATCGAAGTGGAGCTGGGTGGTCGACCACGGGCGCCACGGATACCCTACAGCCGGATGGAGCAGATGAATAACATGGGAGGGCACAGATACAATGAAGTGAGAGATGGATTCTCGAGAGTGGTGCAGTCGGATATGCAGATCGCACCGGAAGACTGTGGCGCTCCCGTCGTTGATCTGGAAGGAAGGGTTGTTGGGGTTGCCATTGCGCGGGCTGGGAGAATCAAGACCTTCATCATTCCATCCTCCGCGATAGAGCAGACTCTCGCCTTGGAGCCGGCGCCACCTGAGGCTCAGCTTGGTAAGGCTGGAAGAATTCCCCTTCCTGAAGTTCGAGGGCCGGAGGTGGATCCCTTCGAAGCAATGCGTCGCCGATTAGAGGAGATGCGACGTTTGATGGAAGAGATTGAGGAAGGCGGCGAGTAATATTCTGGAGTTTCCAAGTCTACACATCGTAAGTGAGCCAGACACTCATGTCAGACGGGTGAATGCACCTGAGCGCATCTCACTTTCCGGGAAGGAAGTCGCAGTTTTCGTTGTCTCTCTCAAGAGAGTCTACTCAGCGCTATCAGGGGATAATTCCTTGTTCTTGAGCTGGGCAACCATGGCGCGCAATTGATCACGCTCTGCGAGGAGGGTCTCTAATTGGTTCTGCGTGGGTGCACCCGCAGACTGCTTCTGAATTTGACTGAGACGGTCCTCCGATGCGGTGGCTCTTGAGAGGGCTTCTGTGAGCTGCCTGCGCAGGTCATCAGTGTCAATTGTCGCATTTGTTGCGCTCGCTAGTTGGCTGCTGAGAGAGCGAACAGTGGTTTGTGACATTTGGAGCTCCCGGCCGAGCGATTCCACAGATGCCTGAAGCTGGCTCACTAACCTTGCGAGTTGTGAGGATTCTGTCGAAAGGCGGGTGGCCAACTGGGCTGGCGATTCCACGCTAGGGCCAGTTGTGCCGTCGGCAAATCCCATACTCTGCCGTTTGGCATTGAGTTCCTCACGAAGCTTCTCAACTTCTGATTTTTCTCCGCCAAAATCAGTGCCGGTGACTTGGAGAGCCAGTAAAGAAAGGGCGATAACGATTCCCCCAAGAATGAGGCTTACAACGAGATTCTGATTTGTCTTGGAACCTGTTTGAGAGGCGGGGACGGGTTCTGGTGTCTTGGCAGAGGCGTTGTCGGAAGATTCATTTTTCATGTGACAAGGGTTGTGGTCTTGTTCTCACCTGGAACGGTCCCGGGAGGCCTTTAGAGGTCCTATCTCCAATTAAGGATAAGGGCAAGGGTGCCTTGGCCCTAGATCTGATTGCTAGACGATGTCGAGAAGCTCAGAGGGCTGGTCGATGAGGAAAGTCGGGTTTTCTCTGGATAGTGATTTTCTGGAATTTAACCCCCAAGTGACCGCGATGACCTCGACCTTCGCCTTACGGGCTGCCCGAAGATCGCGAATTTCGTCACCAACGTAAGTGATTTCCCCGGGTGCAAGAGAGAAAGTGCGGGCGATCGAGCGCAGGTGGCGGGCCTTGCCACTTAGTTTTCCAGTACTGCTAATAAAGGAAAATTCGTGCCTAATGCCATGAACCTCGAGAAAGGTGTCGATGTTCTCCGGAATATTCGAACTGAGAATCCCCATCTGTTCAGAGCGCTCACGTAAGAGGGGTAGAACATCCTGGACGCCCTCAATGAGAGAGAGGTGCTCTATGCGGCTTCGGAGGCGTCGCATTGCAGTAGCGAGGTGAAGTGGGAGCCTGCGTTTAGGGACGCCAAGATACTTCAGCAGCCCATTCGTATCCAATTCTCTCAGGTCATCCAACTGATCAGGGCTTATGAGATTATATCCATTCTTCTCAGCGAGTTCATTATAGATGTTCAGCCCCTCACCGAGTGTGTCGGCAATGGTTCCATCGAAATCAAATACGAGGCAACGTTTCAATGTGGGTCTTCCCTTATAAGATTGAGTCCTGCTGACACAGGGAAAAGTTCGGGTCAATATCCTCACTCATCGATCCAGTAGCGCCGCCTCGAAGCTTTAAAAGTGCAGCAAATGCAATCATGGCCGCATTGTCTGTAGACAAACCGGGAGGACAGGTAAGAAAGCGTAGTCCCTCGGACATGCACTTCTCGCGGAGGACGGAGCGGAGCGCCTCATTACAGCTCACTCCCCCAGACAAGGTGATGATGTTGCACCCGTATTCTTTAGCGGCTCGGAGAGATTTCGAGACGAGGACATCTGTAACAGCCTTTTGAAAAGAGGCACAAATGTCAGGGAGTCTTTTGGTGAGATTGCTGATCTTAGGGAGAGCATAACGCACTGCGGTCTTGAGCCCGGAGAAGGAGAAGTTGAGGTCCCCGGGCATCGAACGTGGAAACTGGAAGGCCTCTGGGTTGCCAGTCCTGGCCTGCTTTTCTATTTCGGGGCCTCCAGGGTAGGGGAGTCCCAGCATGCGTGCTACTTTATCGAAGGCCTCGCCCGCCGCGTCGTCTACCGTACGCCCGATGAGATGGTAATTACCAGCCTGTCTGGCGTGGACCAGCATGGTATGGCCTCCTGATACGATCAGAGCCAGATGAGGGGGGACCGTTATGTCGGGGCTTTTCCAAGAGGTGCTCTGATCGGAAAGAAAGGGGGAGAGAAGATGCCCCTCCATATGGTTCACCGAGAGGAAATTTCTACCAGACGCAGCAGCGAGAGCTTTGGCCATGCTATGTCCAACAAGCAGGGATGACGATAATCCGGGACCCTTGGTGGCAACAAAAGCATCGACATCGCGGGCTTGTAGATCTGCTTGATCAAGCGCTTGCTCCACCAGGCTGCGAAGAATGAGAGAGTGGTTGCGAGATGCTACCTCGGGGACAACTCCGCCATAAGACCGGTGCAGTTGTATTTGGGAAGAAACAAGGGAGCAGAGTATTTCTGCAGGTGTTGTGCCGGTCTGCGTGAGAATGGCCACAGCGCTCTCATCGCATGACGTTTCGATTGCGAGGATCGTCAGAGCTCTCGCTTTCAATTCTGGGGCTGGCTGCTCGGCAACAGGCATAGGGTTGAGGATCTTATTGTTTCGAGACCGCTTGGAGAGCTCCGGTAACTACGGGGTCCACCCACGAATCAAGAATTTGCCGCTGATCAGGGGTCAGCGAGTCACGCCGTCGTTGTCTTCGGAGGTTCGCTCGATCTTCATCCGAGATACTCACTTCGACGTCAGGAATAATTCCGCTTTCCTGGGGAGTTCTACCCGAAGGTGTGTGGTAAGTTGCAATCGTGAGCTTCAGGGCTGCGTTACCCATCGGCATGACACGTTGAACCGATCCTTTGCCGTAACTAGTTTCCCCAACGATGGTTGCGCGCGCCAAGTCCTGAAGGGCTCCAGCGACGAGTTCTGAGGCGCTGGCTGAGTCGCGATCCAGGAGGACGGCAACTGGATAGCTTCGATTCCTCCGCTTGCGTGCAGGGGTCTTCATGGCAGGGGATGTATGCTCGGGGTTCCGTCCTCTGGTAAATACCACCTCTGTCGAAGGAGGGAGGAATTCCCCAAGGATGGAGACCGCCGCGGTCAGGAGTCCCCCGGGGTTGCCTCGCAGGTCAAGGAGAAGTGCCTCCATGCCGCGATCCTCAAGATCGTCCAGTGCGGCTTCGATTTCGCGATGGGAGGTTGCTGTAAATTCGGAGAGATAGAGATAACCGGTCTTGAGTTTGGTAGAAAGACGGCCGTCGAGAAACTGCGCTGTGGGCACAGCCGAATTTTTGACAACTCTGCGGAGGATCGATGCCTCGTAAGACTCCCGGTTACTGGCGCGGTAAAGGGTAAGAGGGACGTGTTCACCCACAGGGCCTTGCAATTTTTCAAGGATCTCTGCCAGCGTGAGCTTGGAGGTGGGGTGACCCTTTACTTCCAGAATGGAATCGCCAGCAAGAATATTAGCCTCATCTGCGGCGGATCCTGAGTGGACCACCGTTACCTTGATCCGGTCGTGGCTCTTGCCCAGAGTGATTCCTAGTCCTGGCAGGGATGGTTCACGTTTCTCCTTGCTGATGAAAGAGTAGGTTTCAGGGTGATAGAATCCTGAAAAATTATCGAGAGAGTTCAGCATTCCCTCAAGGGCATGATTTATGAGGCGCTCGTAGCTGAGTTTGTCACGATCAGGGTGATGAGAGCGGACCTGCTCAAGGACATGGATGAAGCGCTCCACGTGTTCGTAACCCATGCCCTCGTCGGGGAGGGGTCGTGGAGAAGGGCCGGTCCTTTGCTGTGAGCTGGTCAGCTGCGGAAGCAGGAAGATTGCAATCGCAATAATGGTGCGTAAGGCCATGCCCCTACCCTACGGGGTTCGTCTGGAAAGTGAAGAGTCTTCCAACGGTATGCAGCCTATGCCGCATCTGCGCGCTTTTTACGGATTGCCGGGGATTTTTTTCCTTCCACGACTCCGCGGCTGATGGATACAGAATCAATATCTTTTCGCGAAGGGATATCATACATGATGTCGAGAGTGATGCCTTCGAAAATGGAGCGAAGAGCCCGTGCCCCGGTTCCTCTCCGTACTGCTTCTTCCGCCATCGCCCGCAAGGCGTCCCGGGAAACCTTGAGTTTCACATCATTGAGAGCGAGTTGCTTCTGGTATTGTTTCACCAGCGCATTCCGCGGCTCGGTCAGGATCCGAACCAGCTCATCCTCGTCGAGTCTTAGGAGAGACGAGTGAACAGGGAGTCGCCCGATAAATTCGGGGATGAGGCCAAAATGCAGAAGGTCTTCCGGTTGAACCTTGCTCATCAGGTTCTCATCGGATCCCTCAGCGAGCGCAGTTTTTTCTGCGGCTGCAAATCCAAGTGCATTTCGGCCTAGACGTCTCCGAACAATATCTTCCATTCCTACAAATGCCCCGCCACAGACAAAAAGAATGCGCTCTGTATTCACCTGGATGTATTCCTGTTGTGGATGTTTGCGCCCTCCCTGAGGTGGCACATTACAGACGGTGCCTTCGAGAATTTTCAGGAGAGCCTGCTGCACTCCCTCTCCCGAAACGTCCCTGGTAATACTGACGTTCTCTGTTTTCCTCCCGATTTTATCAATCTCATCAACGTAGATAATGCCCTGTTCAGCCTTTTCTACGTCGAAGTCTGCAGCTTGGAGCAACCGCAAAACAATGTTTTCCACATCTTCCCCTACGTATCCTGCCTCGGTCAGAGTCGTGGCATCAACGATGCAGAAGGGGACGTCCAGGACTCGAGCCAGCGTTCGTGCAAGTAAAGTCTTACCGGAACCTGTTGGGCCAAGAAGAAGGATGTTGGACTTCTCGATTTCGACATCCGCCAGCTCTGGTGGAGTGTGGGAGGTATCTTGATGTATTCTCTGGTAGTGATTGTAAACGGCGACCGCTAGCACCTTTTTTGCCTGCTCCTGCCCTATTACGTAATCATCAAGCTTCTTGCAAATCTCGTTGGGAGTTGGAGTAGAAACGGCCTCCTCGAAAGAGGGCTCTGAATCCAACTGTTTTTCCTCAGAGAATTCCTTGTCAAGAATGGTGGAGCAAACCTCGATACACTCGTTGCAGATATAGACTCCCGGTCCCGCAATAAGCTTTTTCACCTCTGAATGGCTTTTGCCACAGAAGGAACACATGGTGAGGTTGGATGCACGTGCCATAGAAATTGCAGATTACGACGGAGCAGGGTTCTTTTCAAAACCTTACCCCACCGCATGGTAGCAGAGGACGACAGTCTATGCCCCCTCTTTTTTCAGGAATATCAGGCCTCGTCTGCGTCTCCGAGATCTTTCCTGTTTTCAAGAACCCGATCCACGAGCCCATAGTCGGCGGCCTCTTGCGCCGACATGTAGTTGTCTCGATCTGCATCCTGATCAACAGTATCAAGATCTTTCCCGGTGTGCTTGGAAAGAATACCGTTCAGGCGCTTCTTCAGTTCAAACATGAATTCGACTGTTCGTTCTACATCGGAGGCAGTTCCCTGGGCACCACCAGAGACCTGGTGAATCATCACGTGAGAGTTGGGAAGGCAGAAACGCTTTCCCTCGCTACCCGCTGTGAGCAGGACGGCCCCCATTGAGGCAGCAATTCCTATGCAGTAGGTGTTCACATCGCAGGTGACAAACTGCATCGTATCGTAGATTGCGAGCCCTGCAGTCACGCTTCCTCCAGGGGAGTTGATATATATGTGAATGTCCTTCTTAGGATCAGCCATCTGGAGAAACAGCATTTGGGCTATTACTGAATTGGCTACGAAGTCGTCGATGGGCGTCCCAATAAAAATGATACGGTCCTTCAGAAGTCGGGAGTAAATGTCAAAGGCGCGCTCTCCACGCCCATCCTGCTCGATGACAGTTGGAACAAGGTAGGAATTTTGAGGCGATTGAGGGGCCGTAGATGTTGGATCGAAGTTACTCATCGTTTTTTTCAGATTCTTCTTTTACGTCGCTGTCGGGAGAACCACTGCCGGACTCGGTGTCCGGTTCTCCGGGATCGGCTTGAGTAACCTCTTCCTCAGAGTCGTTCTCCAGCTGCTCGCTGGTTGAACTGACCTTCGCGTGCTCCAACAGGAAGTCAATGGTCTTACTCAGGATCATCGAGTGCTGAATCTCTCTCAGGCGCCCACTTTTCTGGAGCTCTGAGGCAAAGGTTTTGATCGGTTTCTTCGCCTGGTTCGCCATGGCGGCTACCCTGTTAGCCATCTCTTCCTGAGTCACCTGGATCTGCTCTTCCTCCGCAATTCTCTGGAGGAGGAAATCTGTCTTCAAATTGGTCTGAGCTCTCTGTGAGGCCGCAGCGAAAATCTCGTCCTGCCGCCCTTCGATTTCGTCCTCAGACATTCCAGAGCCGAGACCGCGTTCGACCATTTCATCAGCCTGGCCCTGTGTCTCTGCGGTTACTAACTCTGGGGGCAGTTCGAATTGAACCATGGAGGTAAGTTTTTCGAGAAGCTGGCTGACTTTGAACTCCTCGATCTGCTGGTTAAGTTGGTGCTCAAGATTCCCCCTGATCATCTCCCTCAGGCCGTTGATGTCAGATCCGGGCAGAATTTCTGCAGCGAGTTCGTCGGTAAGCTCGGGGAGCTTCTGAACCTTGATCCCTTTTACTGTGACATGGAAATCGAGCTCTACCTGACGTAATTCTTCGACCGGAAACTCCTCCGGCACGATGCACGAAAACTTTCGCTCTTCTCCAAGGGCGGCTCCTTCGAGTGAGTTGGAGAACCCTGGTAGGATCGAATCATCCTCCATCTTAAGCCAGTAGTCCTCTCCATTCCCAAGGTAACCCACCGATTGGCCGACTGCTTCTTCGGTTGGCTTGCCGTCCAATTCTGACCGGTAATCAATTACTGCAAAATCTCCCGCCTGGAGCGGGCGGTCTGTCACTTCGGTGTAGTCCGCGTAGCGGGCTCTTACGTTTTGAATTTCATTCTCGATGTCTTCCTCCCCAATGGCTCGATCAGGAATTTCCAGCTGGATGGTCTTGTAGTCCGGAAGCTCAAATTCAGGCGCGAGGGTCAGCACCGAGGAAAATGTCAGGGCTCCGTCGGGGTGATAAACGGTATCTTCCGGCGTTTTGGCATCGATGACTCGCAGGTTTTCGTTTTGAGCAGCGTCGTTTACAGCCTGTTGCATCATCCGCTGTTCCAGTTCCCCGGTAATCTGCTCTCCGTATCGCTTTTCAATCACCGTACGCGGGACCTTGCCTGGACGAAATCCAGAGATTCTAGCCTGATTCCCGAAGGCTCGGATGATTTTGAGACGCTCCTCCTTCAGATTTGCAGGAGGGATTTCGACTGAGAGCCGGGCGGCACAGTCAGACTGTCTTTCGACGGTAATTTTCATGGTGTCTGCCGGATTCCGTCCGGTCGCGGGGGCGGAAAGCTAGAGCGCGAATGGAGGGTGGTCAAGGACGCTGCCCGCCATCCGGCTTGCCGCAATCCAGTCACGAGCTTGGAAGTGGGATGCGGCGATGAATGGGAATAAGAGGTCAAAATTGACGTAAAAAATGGCAATATTATTTTATGTTCATTGACCTTGGCTGGGAGACAGGTAAATGGTCTGGACCGCGGGCGCAGGAAAGGACCTGCCCGCATGTTAGTCATGACGATTTTTACGCTTTGGATATGTCGCTTGAGGAGCTGTGTTGCAGCATCCTTAATTCCTACGCTACTACTCGGTTCAGGAGTTCTCTCGGCCCAGGATAACCAGCGGGCGCCCGGACCCCTTAATCTGGAAGAGCGTACAATTTCGGCGGTTGAAATTCGCTACAAGGGGGCCAAGACGGTGGATGAGTCCCGCTTGCGGGACTACATGTCGGTGAGGGCAGGCCAGAAATATAACCCAGAGATCCTCGATAAAGACGCTGCCAGCCTCTATGAGAGCGGGCTGGTGGATGATGTCAGCTTCCTGGGAGACCCTGTCGGAGACGCGCAGATCGTGCTTATTGTGGAGGTCGCGACCCGCGGACAGATCGTTGAAGTAGGATTCTCGGGTAATACCGTGTTTAGCGATCGAAAGTTGGCTGGAGAGGCGACAGTAAAGGCCGGTATTGTCAGTGATGCGGCGATTCTGGAGGCTCGGAGAAAGATCGAGGAGCAGTATACGGGATATGGATACCCGGATGTGCTCGTTTCTCACCGACTGAAGGAAACAGGTCGTCCCGGCCAATACCAACTTGTGTTTGTCATTGAGGAGGGAGGCAAGAGCGAAGTGCGCAAGATTATATTCGAGGGCAACACCGCTTTTTCGCGAGCCGAGCTTCGGAGGCAAATGGAGACCAAGCAAAAGGGCTTGCTCTCCTTTATTAGCAAAAGCGGCCGTATTGATACAGAAAAGCTCCAGTTGGATTTACTCAAGCTGGAGGATTTCTACCGGGACAGGGGTTACCGGATGGTGCGGATTGATTCCGTACGTCGTGAACCAGCTACAAGGGGGCGGGTCGATCTCGTTATTCCGGTCTACGAGGGACCCAGATACAAGGTTGGCAGCGTTGCTTTCGGTAAGATGACTGTCTTTACCTCCGAGGAGCTGACTCCTGCTTTGAGCGTGGCGGAGGGACAGGATTATTCCGGTAAGAGGGTGAATGATGACGTCCGAATGATTCGGAGCTATTACGGGTCACGTGGCTATGCTGATGCGCGCGTGACTCCGGAAATGCGGGATGTTTCGCCGGGTGTTGTGTCGATTAGCTACAAAGTAGTGGAAGGCACACTGTATCGCGTCGGGAAGGTAAATATTCAGGGGAACACTATGACAAAAGACAAGGTGATCCGCCGGGAAATTCCGATGCGTCCCGGAGACTATTACAGCTCCGTGGACGAAGAGACGACGAAATCACGCCTTCAGAACCTGCGCTACTTCAGGCAGGTGCAGGTCACCGGGTCTCGTAGTAGTCAGCCGGGGTATCGCGATGTCAATGTGCTGGTCAGTGAGGCCAAGACCGGGCAGGTAAGTTTTGGGGCTGGTTTCAGCTCAGTGGACAGCGTCGTGGGATATCTGCTCCTTGAGCAAACGAACTTCGACATTGCCAATCCTAAGAACTTCTTCAGGGGAGGAGGCCAGCGGTTCAGTATGCGTCTGCAGCTTGGTAATGAGCGTCGCGACCTGCGCCTCTCTCTCGTTGAGCCTTGGTTCATGGGGCGGAAGCTCTCTTTGGGCGGAGAAGTGTTCTATCGCGACCTGCTTTTCCTCAGCGATGAATATGACCAGAGTAATGCTGGAGGAGCAGTTTTTGTTCGCCGCCCACTTGGGGAAAGAGGCTATCTCAAGGCTGAGTATCGCCTCGAGCAGGTGGGAATCGACGTTGAGCCCGTGCCTGCCGGTTCGGAGTTCCTTGCTGAGGATGGGGACTACGTCCGAAGCGCAGTCTCATTGAATTATGTGTATGACAGCAGGGACAGCAACATGGTGCCAAGGCGTGGGCACCGCTTCAACCTCGGAGCAACCTTGGCGGGCAGCTTTCTTGGTGGAGATGTCGATACCTATACCTTAAGCGCTTCGGGATCGAAGCACTGGAACCTTCCTTGGGATCTGATTTTTAATCTTAGCGGAGCTGTAAACGTGGTGGATGCCCTCAGTGGTGACGTCCCGATCTTCGAACGGCAGATGCTTGGAGGTGCTCGGAACCTGCGCGGTTTTGATACGCGGGATGTTGGGCCTAGAGATGCGGCAACAGGATCGGTATTGGGAGGAAATACCTCTGCGTATGGCACCATGGAGGTAACTTTCCCGATTGTGGGAGAGGTGAGGGGTGCATTCTTCGGAGATATAGGGTTCGTCAATTCCGATTCATATGATTTCAGTCCGGAGCAGCTACACAGTGATGTGGGTCTTGGAGTGAGGGCGAGCATCCCATTCTTCGGGCCGATGGCGCTTGATTACGCCTTCCCGATACAAAGCGAGAGCCTGGCTGACGACGGTCCCCGTCTCCAGATCTACGTGAACTACCAGTATTAGCGGATACGCACAGTTGCGTGAGGACTCTCTGGAGGTTCTGCGTCAGGCAAGAGGTCGAAGGATTCGGCCTCTTTGAATTTACGCCGCCGGTAGCCGAGGGCCAAATGAGCTGACTCCTCGGGCAGGAGATCGGCGACAGTGGTGATTTCTCCAGCCTCAATGCCGTTGGAATAGATGGGGCAGGGTGGATTGGTTCCGGGAGGGACCAGGAACTTGGTTAGATATCGCGGAACCTTGCCTGCTCGCTTCATCCGGGAAATGACTTCCTGCCCGATGTAGCATCCCTTGGCGTATGATATTGTATCGTTCTCGAGTCCTGCCTCCTGTGGCATTTGTCCGAAATAAAGCTCCGATCCCCACTTGGGAATTCCGCGAAACGTCCGCAGGCCTTCATAATGCTTCTCTGTGGCGATGGTTACTCCCTCGATTTGAAGTTCTGTCCGGGAAAAAATGTCCAGGCCTTGCTCTCCAAGGCGTTTCGTCAACCAGAAGAGTTCTCCCGCCGGACGCTCATCGTAGTTGATAAGGTGGGTAATCGCCCAATCATCTGACTCATCCCGGATCTCGACGTCATCAGCGATAAGGTAACGCTCGAGGCGTGTCAGGAGGTGCTCCCGTAATTCAATCGGGGCGTCGATGAGGTAGCTATCCTCGTCGGCCCGGATATAGCATATCGCATCAAGTTGACCTTTGGCGTTAAGGACGCAGGCGTATGCCGCTTCCGTTGTAGTAGCGAGCGATACATCCTGCGTTACCTGACCGCTGAGAAAGCGGAAACGGTCTGGCCCGCTCATGCGCAGGACAGCGCGCGGAGACAGGGGGACTTGCAAGGGAGATCTGTCTTGCTCAAGAAATGGATTACTCATTTCTGGATGAATTGTCTGTAGAGGATGGAAAAGTCACTCTCGCCCTCACCGAGATCATTCCGCTTTTGCATCTGATCAGTCGTGTGTGCGATTCCAGGGGTTTCAAGCCCTGCTCTTCGAGCCAAGTCCAGCATGTAGCGAGCATCTTTCAGCATATTGGAGAGAGAGAAGTGCGGGTTATAATCTCCTTTCGCCATGGATGGGCCCTTCATTTGAATGAGGGCAGACGCACAAGCGTTTGGTTCGATTGCTGCAAGATAGGTTTCAGCTGGGATTCCATGGGCAGCGTTGATACTCAACCCTTCGGCGAGCGCTTGGACGGTTGAGGCCGTAATCAGGTTGGTGGTCAGCTTTAAAATTGTAGCGGCGAGAGGAGATGGGACCCTCATGATCTGCGCGGAGGTAGTCTCCAGGAAAGGCTGTAGACGTTCGATCAGCTCTCTGTCGCCCCCAGCGTAATAAACCAGAGAAGCGTTACCTGCCGCCACCTTGCTCCCGGTGAAAGGAGCATTCAGGAATGCACAGCCCATTTCTGCGCACCCGGCGACCAGATATTCGGTAGTCTCATAGTCAACTGTAGCATGATTGATGAATGTCTTAGCAGGACTAAGTAAGGGTTTGATTACGTCGAAGATCTCTTTCACCGCCTCTACGTCCTTAAGGTAGCAGGCGATAATGTCAGCTTTGTCAGCGACTACCTTTGGGTCAGGCTCGTAATCTGACCGGTCTCGAATGTTGCGGCTCCATGTTATGGCGGGGTAACCTCCTTCAGCAATGTGGTCTGCAGCTTGAGATCCTATGATTCCCAGACCAAGAATGGCGACAGTAGGTAAGGGTTGGCTTTGGTTCATTCGATTCGTCTAAGGGGGACAATGGATTCTTGCAAGAGTGACTGAGCAGGCAGGCAAGCTGTTCACAGGGAACGCTGGCACAAAGGAAATCATAAACACGCAGAGGCTGTGAATAAAGGTTAAGAACTTGACTTTGTAGGTCCTATGGGGCAAACGCATTGCGAGGTTTCGAGCTTCTTGCTAGCTCTTTCCCCCGTTCTTGGACGCATTATCAGCCTCCGTCACGCATCATGGAATTTCTAAAATGGAGCTGGTACATAGCCTACGTTTTGGCTCTCCTCGGGCTCTCTGGTTATGGCTGCCATAGGCTGTGTATTGTTTATCTCTATCTGAGACATTCTTGGCGGCGCCCGGAGGTTAAGGCTAAGTTTGCGGAGCTCCCGCTCGTCACGGTTCAGCTCCCGGTCTTCAACGAGATGCACGTCGTGAAGCGCTTGCTCACTTCGGTGGCACAGCTGGATTATCCCAAGGATAAACTTCAGATTCAGCTTCTGGACGACTCTACCGACGAAACAACCTCGATTGCCGAGGGAGAGATCCTCAAGCTTCAGACCGATGGCTTTGATGCTGAACTCATCCACCGGGAGGACCGGACCGGATACAAGGCTGGAGCCCTTGAGAACGGATTGGAGACCGCGAAGGGGGACTACGTGTTCATTCTTGATGCAGATTTCGTGCCGAATGCTGATGTCCTGCGAGAGACGATCCACTACTTCACGGATGAAAAGATAGGTCTTATTCAGACTCGATGGGGACACCTTAATCGGAATTATAACCTGCTCACCAGAGTTCAGGCGATGTTTCTCGATGGGCACCTGGAGCTGGAGCAAACAGCTCGAAACCGTAGTGGTCGGTTTTTCACCTTCAACGGAACAGGCGGAATCTGGCGTAAGGAATGCATCAGCGATGCCGGAGGGTGGGAGCATGACACTCTCACAGAGGATATGGATCTCAGTTACCGCGCGCAGTTGAAGGACTGGAGGTTTATTTTTCTTAATGAGGTGGAGACGCCGGCGGAGCTTCCGGTGGATATGGATGGCTTCAAGAGTCAACAGCACCGTTGGACGAAGGGGTCGATTCAGTGCTGCAAGAAAGTTCTACCAGCGATCTGGAGGAGTAAGTTTCCGTTGTATGTGAAGCTAGAGGCAACAGCCCACCTGACTTCGAATTTTGCCTGGTTGCTTCTAATGGTTCTGTGCTTCCTCATTTTCCCGAACACAAAGTATCAACCAGAGATGAGTCTCTGGGTGAAAGCGCTGATTCATATCCCTATTTTTATTTTTGCCTCTGGGTCAGTAGTGTTCTTTTACCTCATGTCCCAGAGGGCTCTTCACCCCAAGAGCTGGTGGAAAGAGGTCGTTTATCTGCCCTGTCTTCTTGCTCTTGGGATTGGGATGTCGATAAACAATGCGCGAGCTGTGATGGAAGCTTTGCTCAACATGCAGTCTGGATTTGTGAGGACGCCCAAATACGGGGTGGAAAAGTTGAAGAGGGAAAAGGCCCCGTCTCCGAGAAAGAGTCGATACAAGGCGATCAAATCAGCTACTCCGCTTGTGGAGTTTTTCTTTGGGGTCTTCTTTCTCTTTGTGCTGATCGATGCGCTCCTCAGTGGTAATATAGTTTCCTTTATATTCCTGCTTCCCTTTCCTCTGGGCTTCTTCTATACATCGATATCTTCTTTCGTGATATCTTGGAGAGCTGCTACGGGAGACCGCCAGGTAGAGTAGCCTCTGGAGCCAATTCTCGATTCTACTGTTTGATGACAAAAGCAACACTTCTAAGCCGGGTAGGGATGCTCCTGCTAGGTGGGTTGTTCTCCGTCCTCCTAAGCAGTTGCGCAAAGATCGTTCCGGGGAATGAGGTGATCGTGAGCGTGCGTGATCAGAGGATGATGGTTTTAAAAGAGGGGGCACCGGTGAAAAGTTACCGAATTTCGACCTCTAAGTTTGGATTGGGGGATAAGCCAGGGAGCATGAATACCCCTCTTGGAACGATGCGAATCGCCCGAAAAATAGGATCTGGAGCTCCTTCGGGAGCCGTCTTCAAAAGCCGGCGTCCGACTGGAGAAATTCTGAGGCCGAATTCGCCAGGGAGAGATCCTATCGTATCCAGGATTATCTGGCTTAAAGGCACCGAGAGAAGGAATAGGAATGCCTTCCGTCGATATATTTATATTCATGGCACCCCCGAGGAGAGGACGATTGGGAGGCCTGCCAGTTATGGGTGTATCCGAATGAAGTCCCGAGATGTCATAGACCTCTACAGGCGCGTTGGCGTTGGCGCTGAGGTCCGGGTTATTAAGGGCTCTCTTTTTGGGCTGCCGTTTTCTTCGGCTGGCGAGGGATTTGCGCAATGGGGTCCCGAAGGTGGAGGCGGAGCGGGGCAAACTCGTATTTTCAGGGGTGGACCTTCAATTTAACGGAGCAGGAATTATCGAGGATTCCTTGATTTTCAGTTGCGGGTGCTTGACAGAGGGCTCTTCTGGCCTAGTTTCGTCGGCCCCTCGGGGAATTTATAATGGCTAATTCAAAATCAGCGCTGAAGCGGGTTCGTCAGGCAGTACGTCGGACCGATCGCAACAAGACACTCAGAACGAGGGTGAAGTCCCTCAGGAAGAAGACGCTCGAGGCTGCTGAAGCTGGGAATGCTGAAGAGGCGCAGAGCGGCATGAAACAGCTGGCCTCGGCGGTTGACAGAGCAACGCTCAAGGGGCTCTACCACAAAAACAAGGGAGCCAATATCAAGAGCAAGACAGTCAAGGCAATCAAGGCTGCAGCCGGTTCCGGTTCCTGACTGACCTTGATCCGACCTGAGCTTCTCTATCTTTGGAGTTTCTCAAATTGAGTCACGTATGCCCTAAGCGTTGTGGAAAGTGCTTCAAGCGAACGCCTCGCCAAGGCAAAGGAAATTGCTTCAAACCCTGGGGAGTACCAGGTTTGCGAAGGGTGCGAGTCGATTGTGGGCCTTGCCACAGCGGTATGTCCAAATTGCCACAGCTATCGCTTCGATAGAAGTTCAGCCCGGGTCGTTGACCAAGCTCTCCTGTTGGGTTCTCGAGAAAAGCGCTCAGTTACTGCTGAGGACCTTGCCTGAAACCAAGACGCGGGTTTCGTTAGCGAAAGCTGACAGGAAGTGTGCTGCTGAGGTGTTCCAGAGTCTTCTGGTGGGCCGCATCAACCTCCTTGCTCGTGAGGGTATTGTCGTCGGAGCGATAGTGAAAGGTATAGGCGAGAGATTTTCTCTCTGCATCCAACTGTTTTCCCGTCGGGTCCCGGAATACATCGAAGCATCCAAATGAGACAAGAAGTGGCTCATTGATTTTTCGGATGGCCTTTTCGATGTCGGCGTTTGGGAGGTCCGACGGAACCTCCATGGCTGCGTCCCGAGAAGAGCCGGGGAATTGAGGAAGCTCTTTAACATGTGAACTTCTTTTCCGAAGGTCGCATACTTTATTGAGGTCCAGTTCTGCGAGGTAAACAGGGAATCCCAAGTCCAGTTCGCGACCACGGGAGAGCGATAGCTGCGCAAAAGATCCGATCGTTTTGCCGTTGGCCACAACCTGAGCGCTCAGGAGAAAGTTTCCCGGCTTCACCGGCGAGAGTTGGACTGCCACACCCGGGAGAAGCGATGCAAGAGCACCTTTCAGGTCGAATGCATTCGTCAGCCCGCCATCCTTATCCTGCCAGGAGCTCGGACTTCTCCGTCCTCCGAGGATAATCCCGACAACGTCAGCTTCCAAGTCAGTGGCCTTTCCCCCCCCGGCATTGCGAAAGCATCTCCCAATTTCAAAAAAGCGGATCTCCTTTGCTCCCTGTCTTACATTCCGGCTTGCGATTGAGAGAAGAGCGGGGCTCAGGCTCGGGCGCATCACACTGTGATCCTCGCTAAGAGGCAGCCTGACCTTTATCACGTCTCCTTCCTGCATAGGCCTGAGAGGCAGGGCGTCACGCAGTTGATCTTCAGAAATCAGCTTGATGGACTGAGCTTCAAAAAAGCCTTGCGCTGCCAACTGTTTTTTTAGGTCGATTTCGAGGTCGTATCGATCGTCAACCTTCCCGGGTGAAGTAGAGGGGGCGAGATTCCGAGAGGGGATAGAATCCAGTCCATTGACGCGAACGACCTCCTCCACAAGATCCACGTGTCGTTGCAGGTCCATCCGGTAGCTCGGAATTTCCCACTGGTTGTCTCCTTCGTGAATCAACCCTAGGCGTTCAAGGGCCCTATGGGCAGAATCAACGGAAATAGCTCCCCCAACCGTCTGATGAAGGCGTTCGGGATCGAGGGAGACTTTGCCCGTCATTTCCGGAGCAACCCCGGCAAAGACAGTGGGGCCATCAATGACCCCACCCGCCAGCTCGGTAATGAGCTTCAACGCAAGCGCAGAGGCTTTCGTGACCCCTTGAGGATCGACTCCTCTTTCAAACCTGTATGACGAGTCAGAGTGCAGGTTAAGTCGGCGCGCAGTCCTTCTAATACTGGGCGGATCAAACCATGCAGACTCAAGGATTACCTCGGTGGTAGAATTGGTAACACCCGAAGTTTCTCCTCCCATCACTCCTCCCAGGGCGAGGGCGGTTCCTGACTCATCCGAGATTACGCAATCAGAGGTTTTAAGATCATAGCTCTCCTCGTCGAGCGCGGCGAAGGATTCATTCTCCTGCGCGTAGCGAACCCTGATTCCGCCCTCTATCTCTGCAGCGTCGAAGGCATGAAGGGGATGGCCTACCTCGTGGAGAACGAAGTTTGTTATGTCGACAATATTGTTTATCGGGCGCAGGCCAATCGACTCCAGCTTCTCTTTCAGCCAAGCTGGACTCTCAGTCACCTTAACGCCTCTGATTCTTGTAGCGGTATAGAGGGCGCAGACTTCCTGCCCCTCGAGAGAGAGAGCCTTATCGGCGGCCTTGAGCTCAATAGCGGGAATATCAATCGCCCTGATCTGCCGGCCGGTGAGTGCCGAGACCTCCCTCGCCATACCGAAATGGCTAAGCAGGTCTGGACGATTCGGGGTTACCTCGATTTCAAAAATGGTGTCGTCGTCCACAAATTGTCGGAGAGGCTTGCCTGCTTCCCACTCAGCAGGCAAAATCATCAGTCCGCTGTGATCGGAGCCCAGTCCCACTTCGACGGCAGAGCAGAGCATCCCTCGGGATTCTACTTTCCGCATGACGGTCTCTTTTATCTCAAATCCCCCGGGCAGCACAGCACCTGGAAGCGCACATGGAACCTTGTCTCCTACCTTGTAGTTTTTAGCTCCGCATACGATCTGCCGTAGCTCAGGTTCCCCGGCGTCTACTTTTGTCACACTGAGTCGGTCAGCGTTAGGGTGTTGTTCGCTCGCAACTACCTCGGCCACAACCACCAGATCAGAAGCGACGCCTTTTTCGGTGATGCCCTCTACCTCTACGCCGGCAAAGGTCAGGATGTCATCGAACTCGCTGTTGCTGAGATCCGTGAGATCCAGATGCGAATTGAGCCATTTTTTCGAGATTAGCATTTCTTTGAGGTCTGAAGAGTTAGCGACGTGGCGAGTGATCTATGTTCTACCCGGTCAGAATGGGCTCAGGCGAATTGAGAGAGGAACCGTGCATCGTTCTCGATCAGAAGACGGATATCCTTGATTCCCCACTGAATCATGGCGAGGCGGTCGAGGCCCATACCGAATGCATAGCCAGTCACCTTGTCAGGGTCGTAGAAGCGGTCACCTCGCGCCTTGCATATTTCTTCGAAGACTGCTGGATCGACCATTCCACAGCCAGCAACTTCAATCCACCTTGGCTCTTCGCCCTTGAGCTTAAGCAGGGCGTCGATTTCAAAACTGGGCTCAGTGAAGGGGAAAAAATGAGGACGGAATCGAACCTGAGTTTGCTCGCCGAACATAGCCCGATAAAAGAATTCCAGCGTTCCCTTGAGATCGCCAATCTGGACGTCGTGGTCGACATAAAGTCCTTCCAGTTGATTGAAGGCAGGAAGGTGTGTCTTGTCGACCTCGTCACGTCGATAGCATGATCCGGGAGCGATGACCCGGACCGGAGGGACCTCATCCTCCATGGTGCGAACCTGAACTGTGGATGTGTGTGTGCGTAGCAGTTTTCCACTGTCGAAGTAGAAGGTGTCCTTTTCGTTTCGGGCTGGATGCTCAGGGGGAGTATTTAGCGCATCGAAGCAGTGAAACTCCGTTTCGATCTCAGGCCCCTCGGCCAGCGAAAAACCAAGTCTTCTGAGAATGTTGATGGCTCGATCTTTTACGAGGGTGAGAGGGTGGAGATTACCGGGATGAAGAGGCAGTCCAGGGAGAGAAAGGTCGATGCCTTCCACAGAGGCAGCATCGGCATGGTCCTGGATTGCTCTGGCCTTGGTGTCGAGGGCATCAGTGATGGCAGCTCGAGTGGTGTTTAGTAACTGTCCAATTACGGGCTTATCCTCCTTGGACAGATCTTTCATCCCTGCTGAGGCCGCGGTCAAACGGCCTTTTTTCCCCAGAAACGCAATGCGGACCTCCTCGAGTTCCTGCTCACCTGCTGCGGTCTCAATCGCCGAAAGGGCGTCAGTTTGGATATTGGCGATCTCTTCTTTCATCGGGACGAATACGGGAAAGGGTTTTTCTCAGTCAGATATCACCGGCTTCTCACAACAGATTCATGACTGGGGTGGAAAGGCATGGTTCTGGTGGTCTAGGAGATCCGGGTTTTCGGTCGAAGTGGAACCTTATGCCGTAAACAGTAAAGGGTCGCGCGTGGCGACCCTGTAGGAAACTGCAGCTTTCAGATCGGGGCTCAGGCTGCTTTGCCTTCCAGGGCCGTCTTGGCCTTGTCAAAGATGGCATCGAACGCAGCAGGGTCATTCACCGAGAGGTCAGCAAGGATCTTTCGGTCGACCTCGACGCTTGCAGCGTTGAGGCCCTCCATAAATCGGGAATAGGTCAGCCCACGTTCGCGGACCGCAGCGCTGATACGCTGAATCCAGAGACGCCGGAATTGGCTTTTTCGCTTTTTGCGGTCGTAATACTCGTGTTGCTGAGCCTTATAGACAGCATCCTTGGCGTAACGGTAGAGCTTCGACCGGAAGCCCCGGAATCCTTTCGCACGAAGCAGGACTCTTTTACGTCGTTTACGACTGGCTGGACCATTGGTTGCGCGTGGCATTTCTTTTTCTTTCTGAAGCGAACTGTTTTAGTAGTCCTCCCACAGTCTCATTCGCTCGTATCCCGCATGGGCGGGAAGGCTGTGTAAGAGGCAACGCCCGGATGGCGTCTATGTCCCATGGCAGCGAGAGAGAAGCGCTTCTCAAGAGAAAGGCAGGTTCGCCCTTACGTTCTTGAGATCTGCTTCGGAGACAAGTGCAGCTTTACCGAGGTTCCGCTTACGCTTACGATTCTTTTTCTGAAGAATGTGGCGCTTACCTTGTTTCCGCCGCAATATTTTGCCGGAACCGGTCACTTTAAAACGTTTAGCGACGGCTTTCCGGGTTTTGGCTTTTCCTGCAGCGCGAGCCATGGGGCGCGGAGGCTATCCGCCGACAGTGGGATTTCAAGGGATTTTACGGTTTTTTGCAGATTTAAAAGAGATTGCCCCCCGTCAGGCTTCAAAGGCTTATCAGGAAAGCGCCATGAGGGGCCTTTATCGCCTCTGTGGTTGGAGGATTTCGCCTCCAATCTGGTGGTTTTCATGGATCTGAAGGTAATGAAGGGCCCTTTCGGCCCTGCTAGCCGTTGGGTCCTTCAAATAGGGCTCCAGCCGGGTTGAGAGCACTTCGAATACAGATGTCAGGTCCACTTTCCACCTTCCGTCTTCCCGGATAAAAGAGACGAGGGCCTCATCATGTTTCTCACCCGGAGCGAGAAAGACAGTAGCGGCGGCTTCCTCGCCAGGTTTCCTGATAAGAATCTCTCCGATATCCAGGAAGTGAGGTGCTCCGCCCGGAAAGGTCATGGAGTCGAAGGCCTCCCGGACAATCATTCGGCTGGTTGCCGTATTCAGTTCCTCCGGGCTATATTTGTGACGAAGAGAGAGACAGGCGAAGAGGGCGAAGGGAGGGAGGTCACTCAAGCGCTTTTCATCTGCAGTAAGAAGGTGGGGAAGGAGCCGGTCATAGTAGTCGAACGTTCTATGGCTGACATAGAGGAGAGCCTCCTCGCCTCTTCGCGCGTAAAACGCCTGACTAAAATTAGAGAAAGACAAGCGGATTTCCGCTCGTTGCTTGTTCAGTGACTCCCCACAGGAGGAAAGAAAAATCAGTCCGAGCACCCCAATGAGACGGACCGCCCTCATTGCAGAACCTCAAGGAGAACGTTGACGATGCTTTGATCCTGCGATGGGAAGACCGTGCGCAGGTTGAGGAGAAAGGAGTCATCACTGACATAACCGACAACGGCGGGATTGGCACGCCTCAGGCTGTGAGCGAGTTTTGTGGGAGACATTCCATCTGATTCGATCTGCAGGGCGATGGATGGAATTTCCGCACGAGGCATGGTGCCTCCTCCGGTTCGCGAGAGAGCTTCCACGATGGTAATTCGGGGCGTGAGGTCCTTCAGTTGAGAGGAGATCTTCTCCGCACGAACACGAAGGTCTTGCACGGGCGTGGAAAGGAAATCGAGGACGGGAAGACGGGGCCTTGTGTCTCCCTTGCACGCGAGGTAGTCGTCGATGCACTCCTGCAGTACTGTAAGGATGAGCTTGTCACAGCGGACCGCCCGGAAGAAAGGCTCAGACTTGATACGGCCTACCAAGTCTGCATTTCCAGCGATGACTCCTGCCTGGGGCCCGCCAAGAAGCTTGTCCCCTGAGAATATCACAAGATCGATGCCATTGCGGAGGGCGTCTTGCGGGGTTGGTTCATGATCGATGGGCGCGAGCTGATCAGTGTGCATGACCGCTCCCGATCCAAGGTCCTCCACAAGGGGAATGCCGTGATCGTGGGCAAGGGATGAAATCTCAGTGACGTCGGGCTCATCAGTGAATCCTTCGAGGTAAAAATTGGACCGGTGCACCTTGAGGATCAGGGCCGTGCGGTCACTGATGGCATCGGCATAATCCTTGAGATGGGTTTTGTTAGTGGCTCCCACCTCAACCAGTTTCGCCCCGGAAGTCTCGAGAACCTCAGGGATACGGAATCCACCCCCAATTTCTACCAGTTCCCCTCGGCTCACTATCACCTCGTTCTTTTCAGAGGAGATCAGAGTGCGCAGCGTGAGGACGAGGGCCGCGGCGCAATTATTGACCGCGGTAGCAGCCTCGGTCTCCAAGAGGACGGCAAGTGCGGTTTCGAGGTAGCCCGCCCGCTTTCCCCGTTTCCCGTCCAGGAGGTTGAATTCGAGGTTGGAGTATCCCGTGGCGATCTCGCTTAAGGCTTCAGATGCACGTTGGCCGAGGGGAGACCGACCGAGGTTGGTATGAATGATCACTCCTGTGGCGTTGATGACAGGCTGGAGCCTCGAAGAAGCAAAATCCTGAAGGACACTTTGGATTTCCTGCTCGATGGAAGCTTTATCGGCAACTTCTCCTTCGGCGAGCCGTAGGCGCCATTCAGCTAGACGGCGTTTGACAAAGCCCGTGACGAGAGGGCGAGGAAGATTGCTCTCCCCCGTGAGGCGCTTGGCTAGCGTCTCTACGGAGGGCAGTTGACTGAAGTCGGGCATGGCACAAAAAGGGAGAGGGTCCCAGAGTAATCAATCCAGGCATTTACTGCAAAGCTCTTGATCTTCTTCGGTAACTCGGAACTCCCGTTCAGGATGAGAAGAATCTGTGGCGCCACACTTGGCACAGTGGTGAAACGCTTGGCCTTCTGGCAGGACACCTTGCTGAAATTTAGCCCTCCGTGCCACGGTCTGACCACGGGTCACATACCATTTAAACAGACGAGGGGACGCCCAGAACAGATAAGGGAGGGCAGGCAGCAAGGTCTGGAGAGCAGCCCCGGGAGACTGGAACGCGGTTATGAGCAGCATCCCTCCTCCAATCGCTCCAAGAACCCAAACCTTGATTGGGAGGATGAAGAACAAGTGGAATTCCACGCGAGGGTATAAGGTCGCAAAAACCAAGAATAATTGTAGGTAAAGGGTCACTCCTCCTTCCCCAAATGCGCTTTTGCTGAGGAATTGAGCGAGAATCATGCATGCGAGGACGGAGTAGACGTAGATCGAGGCTTTCAACTCTCCCCACGCTTCTTCGAGGCCGTCGCCCATCATAAAGGTGATTCTCATGGCGATGAACATAAACAGGGCGGACATGACAGGCGAGCGGCCGGGGAGAACAGGGGGCAGGGCAGCAAATGAAATCACACGCCAGTATTCTCCAGATACAATTGCCTGATAATTAAAGACAAAGGAACCCCCGGATGAGGGCAGGAACACCAGAAGCAAGAAAACAAAGACATGAATAATGCCAATTGCCCTGATGAGCCCGGGAAAGGCCATCCACCTGATTTTCGGCTCCAGCGAGTTAAAGAGGGGCACAGGAGGAAGAAAGGGCGGGAAGCGCTCATTGACAAGCCCGATCCGGCCTCACAGCATCCCGGGGGTGAGCCGGGAACTGAAAGAGACGCCGCTGCGCGAGGTGCATCTTGAGCTGGGAGCCAAGCTGGTAGGCTTTGCGGGCTGGGAGATGCCGATCCGATACGGATCTATTCTGGAAGAGCATCAATCAGTGCGACAGGGTACAGGGATTTTCGATATATCCCATATGGGGCATCTGCACGTAGAGGGGCCGGGATCTTCTGAATGGTTGAACCGAATGCTCACGAACAACGTGGAGAAGCTTTCCGACGGAGAGGCTCAATATACCTTTCTGCTGAATGAGGAGGGAGGAGTGATTGATGATCTCATTCTCTACCGCCTCGAGGAGAGTAGTTTTCTGCTGGTGGTGAATGCGGCGCGGGTTGCGGAAGCATTCGCGTGGATGAGGGCGAACAAGACTGAGGAAGAGATAGACCTTACGGACCAGAGTGCGGAGATGGCTGGCATGGCCGTGCAGGGGCCATTAGTGGCGGAGGTCTATTCCCGAATTATGGGTGGTCGGACCCTCCCAAGGAGAAATGAAGTGGATAGCTTCGAGATTGAGGGTCATCGCCTCACCGTTTGTCGGACCGGGTATACAGGGGAGGACGGATTCGAGCTCTTTTGCAGAGCTGGGGCGGGGAGCTACTGGTTTCGCAGGGCCCTTGAAGATGGGGCGCGGGCCTGTGGCCTCGGGGCGAGAGATACGCTTCGTCTTGAAATGTGTTATCCTCTGAACGGGTCGGACCTAAGCTCGGAGCGAACTCCTCTGGAGAGTGGGCTTGGCTTTTTCGTGGACTTGGAGAAGGAGGATTTTGTCGGAAGGGAAGTGCTTCTCGCCCAGAAATCTGAGGGTTTGTCGGAGGTTCTGACCCCGTTGATATGTCTCGAATCGGGGCCGCCAATCCGCCCCGGCTGCAAGGTGTTTGCCCCAGATGGGCAGGAGCTGGGGCGATTAACCAGTGGGACGCTCTCGCCCTCGGTCGGGGTTGGGATCGGTATGGCGTATCTGCCCTGTGACATCGCGCAGGTAGGAACTGCGGTGTCCGTCGAGGTGCGGGGACGGATGATTCCTGCAGAAGTATCGAAAAAGCCTTTTTACAAGAAGGCTTAAGGCGCTAGGTATACTACCAGCAGACGCAATGAACATCCCCGACAATCTTCATTACACATCGGATCATGAATGGGTGAGCATCGAAGGTGATCTCGCCACGGTTGGTATCACGGATCACGCTCAGGAAGAATTGAGCGATGTCGTTTTCGTCGAGCTGCCATCGGTTGGACAGGCCGTGGGTAGCGGAGATGAAGTTGGCACCGTAGAATCGGTCAAGGCGGCGAGTCCAATCTACTCGCCGCTTGGAGGTGAGATCACGGCGATCAATACGGAGTTAGAGGGTGATCCCTCGGTGATTAACAGCAGCCCGTACGAGGAAGGTTGGATTTTCAAGATCCGCTTGGAAGATGCGGGGGATCTCGATGATCTCCTTGATGCCACAGCATACGAAGATCTGATCAGTTGAGGGCATGGAAATTCCTGTTGCTCTTCCCAGCGGGCCCCCGGTGCCAGAGAGTTCCAGAGTGACTATCCCTCCCGGTTTCCCCGAACGCCACATAGGGCCGTCTGGGCAGCACTGTGTGGACATGCTTCGTGATCTGGGCTGCGATACCTTAGAGGCCCTGATTGAGGAGGCTGTGCCTCAGCCCATTCGCCTCGGCAAGGAGCTTGACCTTGAGGTTCCGCTTGGTGAAAGCGAAGCCCTCGAAGAGTTGAAAGAGGTCATGTCGCGGAATGAAGTGCGACGCTCGCTGATCGGCCAAGGATACCATGGAACAAAAACTCCTTCCGTAATCCAGCGCAACGTTCTCGAGAACCCCGGATGGTATACGGCCTATACTCCCTATCAGGCTGAAATTGCACAGGGTAGGTTGGAGGCATTGCTCAACTTTCAGAGTATGGTTGTGGATCTGACGGGGATGGATGTCGCAAATGCCTCCCTACTTGATGAAGGCACCGCAGCGGCAGAAGCAATGGCGATGGCGATGGCCGTCAGCCCCAGATCAAAGAGCTTTTTTGCCGATTGCAATTGTCACCCTCAAACTCTCGATATTCTTCGAACCCGCTCTGAAGCTCTTGGAGTTGAGCTTGTGATTGGAAAGTGGCAGGAATTTCCCGCAGGCGAAGGGGTCTTTGCAGGGGCACTTGTCCAGTATCCCGATACGTTGGGATCGATCTCCGATTACGAAGGGTTAGCGGAGAGAGTGCATGCAGCAGGAGGAGTTTTGGTGGTGGCAGCAGATCCTCTGGCGCTGACGATCTTAAAGGAGCCTGGCGCCTTCGGCGCCGACTTATGCGTCGGATCGACGCAACGTTTTGGAGTGCCGCTGGGGTTTGGAGGTCCTCATGCTGCTTACATAGCATGCAAGGATCGGCTGAAGAGAAAGTTGCCAGGCCGGTTAGTAGGGGTTTCCGTGGATCATGCAGGTAAGCCGGCTTACCGCCTTGCGCTTCAGACCCGTGAGCAGCACATTCGGCGTGATAAGGCGACGTCCAACATCTGCACTGCGCAGGTCCTGCTTGCCGTAATGGCTTCGATGTACGCGGTGTATCATGGGCCTGACGGGTTACGAAAAATAGCCTCCCGGATCTATTCCTTGACTGGGCAGATGGAGCGTTCACTAAAACAGTCAGGTTTCAACCTCTCTGGCAGTGGGTTTTTCGACACCCTTACCGTAGAGCTTGGGGAACAAGCTGGAGAGTTTGTTGAGGCTGCCGCGAGTAAAGGTTACAATCTTCGTCTGGTAAGTGCCGGCCAGGTGGGAATCACTCTGGACGAAACGGTGACCCTGAGGGAGGTTGAAGATGTTCTCGGCTGTCTCGGGGTAGCGATGGAGAGTGGTGAAGAGCAAGGGGTGCCCGAGCATCTGGTGCGAAGTTCTTCATTTCTCGAAAACGAAGTCTTCAACATTTACCACAGTGAGACCGAGATGATGCGTTACCTGCGTCGACTCGAGGGGAAAGATCTGGCACTGAACGAGTCCATGATTGCGCTTGGGTCCTGCACCATGAAATT
>TARA_B100001057_G_scaffold468264_1_pt1 | contig 26043 bp, 30 predicted proteins | sample TARA_B100001057 | Tara Oceans TARA_B100001057 (sample SAMEA2621839) | marine metagenome | biome: marine biome (ENVO:00000447); feature: surface water layer (ENVO:00002042); material: "saline water (ENVO:00002010), including plankton (ENVO:xxxxxxxx)" | depth 5 m
GCAAGTTATCCTGATTTGCGTAAATGTATTAACCTGGTACAACAAAATGTGGTAGACAGCATTCTGCAACGTCCACAAGATGGTGATCAAGCACAAAGCGACTGGATGTTGAATGCTATAGAAATGTTTAAAGGCGGAGACTATAAAGGTGCAAGGACACTTATTTGTAGTCAAGCAAGGCCTGAAGAATATGATGACATTTATAAGTTTATGTACAGGAACTTAGACTTATGGGGTACAACAGAGCAACAACAAGACCAAGCAATAGTGTTAATAAGGAACGGTATGGCTAAAAGCAGTTTGTGTGCAGATCCTGAAATTAATTTGGCGGCAACACTAATCGAACTTCAGTTAAACGCATCTTAAAAAATATTGTAGGATAAATACGTTTACTATGTGGAATAGTATATCAAATTGGTTTAAAGAATTAGCATATGAAGAATATGAACTAACTGTTTGGTTTAAAGACAAAGAAGAAATAGTAGATGGTCGAAAAATACATCCTAGGTCTAAAAAAGTTTTTAAACTAAAAAGTGTTGGTAAAAAGACCCCTACTCATATTAAGGGAACAGAATTAGATGGCAAAAACTTTGAAATAAGAACAGTTGAGCCATTTGATTACATGCTACGCAAAATTTACTAAAAATGAGTACCTCATTTGACGGTGCAATTATTTTTGAACTCACCAATCAAAAAAACAATAACGGCCTTTTTGCAATTAGACCTTTAGGTCCTTTTGCCCTTCATGAAGTATTTGTTGAAAGAGACATTCCTAGTACAGTAATTAATTACGTGGATTTTTGGAATCCAGAAGTGTTAGCAATGGATATTTTAAACTGGTGTAAAAATAATAATATTAAAAAGCCTTTATTATTAGGTAGTGCATTATTTAACAATAGAACTTTAGATCCTCGAATGACTTTTGGTCTGGCAGTTAATATTTTAAAAGAACATTTGGATTGTACTGTTATATTAGGCGGTCCTAATCATGGTTATGCATACGATTCCAGGAACGGTAAAACAGATTGTGGCAAGCCTTTGCTTAAACCTGATTATATTTTTATTGGTAGAGCATTACATTTATTTGAAAATTGGATAGATGGAGACGTTGCTATTAACTTTGAAGATTATGATGGGCTCAAGGCAATAAAGCCTTCCACATCTTCAATAGTAGAAAAACCAATAATATCAGATCTGTATGATGATTATTGTTTACAGCCTTCAGATATTTTAAATTTTGAAACACGATTAGGTTGTAAATTTAATTGTGCATTTTGTAATTTTGAATTTAGGAACGCAAAAAATATTGAAGACTCGTCTTGCGAAGCATTAGCAAGTTTTTTCCAAAAAGCAAAAACAGAATATGGAATAACACACTTTAGTTGTGTAGATGATACGTTCAACGAAGACGAAGTAAAATTAGATAACTTACTTAGTGCAATTAGATATTTAGACTACCAACCTAAAATATGTGGCTTTACTAGGTTCGACCTATTAATGGCAAAGCAACATCAATTAGAAAAGTTTGATGAGATAGGATTTCATGGACACTTTTTTGGTATAGAAACTTTGCACCCTGTTGCTAGTAAAAACATTAGAAAAAATACTAGAAAAGAACAAGCATATAAATTTTTAGAATATATACAAGAACATTATCCACATTGGTATATTATATCTACATATATTATAGGACTACCTGGAGAGCCATTAGAACATGTTATGGAAGTTATGAAACATATTTGTAAAAACAAATTAGTTGATGCAATAAGTATTAACAGTTTGCATTTAGAGGAGCAAAAACATGGTTCTGAACATGCTAGTATGATGGTTAAAAATCCTGAAAAGTTTGGCCTAGATATAACACACGAAGCAGATTATGATGGAGGAACTGAAATATTTTGGAAACATGAATTTGCAGATAACAAGTCAGCAGACGTCTTTAAACTTCGTGCTAGAAGTTATTGCAGAAAAAACGGACTTGTAGATAAGTCCTGTTGGGATTGGCTTGTTGCAGAAGCAGTTCAAGGCTCAGGCATAGAACCACAGATGTCCCATATAACTAATTATATACAAGTAAAAAGTAATTATTTAAATAATTAGGTATTATATAAACGTAAGACTTCCGTTACTACTTCATGTCTCTCAATGTCTTTATTTGTAAAGTTTACTGCCTTTATTAAATCTGATCCTGACGTCATTAGTCTCTCCATAAAACATTTCAATCCATTTGTTTCGTAACCTCTATCGTGTTGATCTAAATCTCCCGTAACAATCATTTTACTATTGTTGCCTAATCTTGTAAGTAACATTTTCATCTGATTATCTGTAGCATTTTGCATTTCATCTGCAATTATATACGAATTTTTAAATGTTCTACCTCGCATGTATGCCAACGGTGCAATCTCGATCTTGTTATCGTTTATCATGAATTCAATTTGATCTGGCGTATAATATTCTTCAAATACATCAAATATAGGTCTAGTCCATGGTGCCATTTTCTCCATTAACGTTCCTGGCAAAAAGCCATGTTGCTCGTCAACAGATACTGCTGGTCTCGTTACCACAAACTTATCTATTTTATTTTGCTTTATTGCACGAATACCTGCCAATGTTGATATTAGTGTTTTGCCCGTTCCTGCTGGACCTACTGCAAACACTATGTTGATATTTTTGTCTTCTATTAAACCAAGTAAATCATCTTGATGAAAATTACGTGGTACAATATTAACTTCTTTTTGTCTTTTGCGTATTAAGGCGCCCCCTTCTATTACTCTCAAATAATTATCTCCTTTAAATTTTTGTTTCCTATAATTGTTACATTTTTTCTTTCTAGACTTTCTGGACATCTTAGCCTCCTTGTAGCCATAAAAAAACCGTGCAAGGCATTAGTGCCGTCACGGTCATCGTTATTGTGTGTTAATTCTGTACTTTTGTATAATAACTTCATATGTACATATAATATTTAATATCAGAGTTCAAACATAAAACAACTCATTTTATAAATATGATAAATAGATGTATAGGAGACAAGATGACAATTTCGGCAAAAATATTAAATGATAACATAAAAGTAATATCTAGTTCTAATAGTTTGTTAGACATGCTCTTAGAGTTTGAGAAAACACTTGATGGACTTGATCTTTATGCATTTAAAAACTGGATGAAAGGCGAAGTTTTAGAAGGACCTACATTAGGTAGACATTTTGTAAATGTAAAACTTATGTATCCATATAAAGACATGCCAGATCCAGATGGTGCAAAAAGACTTATTGCTAGAGATTGTTTAGTAGAGTACAAAAAAGATACTCTAATAAGGCCTAAAAAAGTACAATCATTCGATGACGTTACGTTAGAAAAAAGAAATGATGGATCTACAAGGTACAAACCAAAAACTATATCAGAACCTATTTGGGTTGTTAGTATAAACATGCCTAGACGTTATGTAGACGAATTTACTCCAGACGTAGTAGAAGTAGATAGTGAATACGTAGATATGGAAGACGCAGATCTTAACAGCCAAAATCAGGCATCTAGTATTAATAAAACAGTACCTAATACAGGAATCATATAATGGCATTAAGACAACACGATTTAAAAAATACTATGCTTAAAAAAATAAGTCTAGATGAGTTCGAGCCTAAAACAGGCGAATCAAAAGATGTTATGGTTGTTGGTTTTCATATTCATGAACAACAAGCAGGAAAAGATTTATATAAATTTTTAAATCACAGTATCCATGAAATTAGAGATGTAGAAGTATCTCCTAATCCTAATCCAGAAAATTATTATATGGTCTTTGTAGAGATGGATAGAAACGAAAAATCATTAGACAATGTTAAAAGCCTTGTAAAAGAAATAGAAAATATTAGTGACAGTTTAGATTGGAATGTTAGTACACTTTTAAGCGAAGATCTAATAGATTTACAATCAGAAGAATTAAATAGATTTGTGCAACTAAATCCTGAAGCATACCTTAGTCCAGATGATTTTAAAGCACAAATGGCACAAGAAGCCAGAGAGCAAGAAGAACAAAAACTAGAAGCAGAAGCACAAGATAATTCAAGTAAAATTTTAGAATTCTTACGTGGCTCTAGTTTATTAGAAGCAGGTATTAACGATAACAAACTTCATATGAGAGGCAGTAAAGACATAGCAACTTTAGAAATTGTAAACTTCGGACCTGCAAAAGAAGTAATGTCTGAATTAGGTATTTCTGAAAGTGCTGTAAAAGAAATGAATTACAGTTTAAGAAAGTTTAACTCTATGTTAGGCGAAATGAAAGCAATACCTATATCAGAATACATTGTTGTTTTTGGAAACAATGATGATATTTTAGTAACCAAGATGGTTTGACACATGAGAGAACAAGTAATAGAAGTATTAAAAGGTCACTTTGGAGATAAGCCTATTGAGGACAGCAGTCACTTAATGGACGATCTAGGAGCAGACGAATTTGATATAGTTGATGTTATACTTCAAATAGAAGAAAAACTTAACATCACAATCCCAGAAGAAGAAACATTTGATGTAATGACTGTGTCGCAACTCTTGGAGGTTGTAGGCAATAATGTTCAGTCAGATTAAATTAGTCCTCTTTTTTATTATGATACTAGGCGCCGGTGGTGGCCTTTGGTATGTACAACATCTAAAATCTGAAAACGAAATCCTTACACTTAATAATGCAAAACTAAACGATGCTGTTGATCAACAACAAGCAGTTATAGAACAACAACTTAAAGATATAGAACAAATACAATTTATCAATAAAGATTTACAAGATAAAAATACAAAACTTTCAGCAGACTTACAACTTGCTAACGAAAAGTTTAATAAAATTAATGCATCAGGGGAAAGAAGAGATATAGGCAACTTGGCTCTTAATAAACCAAGAAGCATAGAAAGAATAGAACAAAAAAGAGAAAAACAAAGAGCAAGGTGTTTTGAAATAGCACAAGGCTCTCCACTAACAGAGGAGGAGTTAAATGCAACTAAGAAATCGCAAATTAATGCAGAATGTACTAATATTGCCAATCCTAACTACAGTCCTTATTAGTGGGTGTGCAAGTACAAAACAGTTGGAAATATTTACAAAGGAAGTTGAACGTGTTCCTTTAAATTTAGAACTGCCTCCTGTTGAAGTATTAGAAGAAATTAATTACATGATTGTAAACGAAGCAAATCAAGAAGAAGTATTTGCTAAACTAAAAGAAGCAAACATAGATCCTGTCTTGTTTGCCTTAACTGATGAAGATTACGAACTACTACAAAAAAATAATGTTAGAATGCGTAATCAATTAATAAAATATAGAAATATAATAGAAGCATATAAACAATATTATGAATCTAAAAAAGATGAACAGTCTGAATCTAAATCATCTTTCGAGCCAAAAAACTTTAACAACGACAAAGACTAATTGACATACTGTCGTTTCCGTGTATAATAACACTATGGATCACTACCAAATACTGGGCGTCAGTAAGGATGCCTCTCAACAGGATATTAAAAAAGCCTATCGCAAACTAGCGATGAAGTACCACCCTGACAAGGGGGGCGACGAAGCAAAGTTTAAAGAAATACAGGCGGCTTATAGTGTGCTAAGTGATCCAGACAAAAGAGCACAATATGACAATCCCAATCCTTTCGAACAATTTGGTGGTGATCCTTTTGGTCAAGGCAGTCCATTTGGAGATATTTTCAGCGAAATATTTGGTGGCGGAATTAGAAGACAGCAACCTCGTAGAAATCCAGATGGCAGAATGGAACTGAATATTAGTTTACTACAAGCATATACAGGAACTAATGTTGTTGTAAATACAGGCTATGCAACTTTGGACGTTACTATACCTCAAGGTATTAATGACGGCAGTAATTTAAGATTATCTGGTAAAGGGCCTTTAAGATTTACAGATTTACCTCCTGGAGATTTGTTAATTAGAGTCCATATAGAATATCCTCCTGGTTGGGGAAGAGAGGGTAACAATTTATTTTGTAGACTACCTGTAAACACATTAGATGCCATTACAGGAGCAAAATTACTATTTGAACACATAGATGGTAAAAAATTAGAAGTTAGGATACCACATGCTTCACAAAATGGAACTAGGCTGAGAATTAAAGATCTAGGAATGACAAATCCTAATAACGGATTAGTTGGTAGTTTATTTTTAATAGTAGACTTAGAAACGCCAGTAATTACGGACGAAGACCACTTAGAAGTATTAAATAAAATTAAGAACAAGGACTAGAATGGATCATAAATCAATTGAAACAATTTTAACAAAAGCATTGGATACGGCTACTAATAACAGCCACGAATACATGACTATAGAGCATATAACTATAGAGTTATTGAAGAGTAAGCCTATTTCTAAATTAATGAAAGAAATGGATGTAGATACTGCACCTGTTATAGAATCATTAGAAGCCTATATAGAATCTGAATGGAGTGAATTAAAAGGACAAAACGGACCTAAAGGTATGCCTAAAAGAACTGTAAGTGTTGAAAGAGTAATTCAACGTGGTCTTGCAAATGCAGTTTTTACAGGCAGAGATACTATATTGCCTATTGATTTACTAATATCTATTCTAAAAGAAAAAGAAAGCCAGGCAAAGTATTATTTAAATATTCATGGCATAGACGAAGATCTAATTATCAGTAATCTTGAGGCAAGGGACTATAGTAAGAAGTCTGCAGAACTTCTTAAAGAGTTTACAAGAAATCTTAATGAAGAAGCAAATGCTAAAAATATAGATCCTTTAATTGGTAGACATACTGAGGTAAGTGATTTAGTTCACGTTTTAGCAAGGCGTAAGAAAAATAATTGTGTTATAGTTGGAGAGCCTGGTACAGGTAAAACAGCAATAGCAGAAGGATTAGCAAAAAGAATTGTAGAAGGAGATGTTCCTAAACCATTACTTAACAAAGTTATTTACAGTCTTAATGTGTCTGATCTACTCGCAGGAACTAGGTACAGAGGAGACTTTGAAGAACGTGTTAAACAATTATTAAGAGGTTTAGAAAAAACTCCTGAAGCAATATTGTTTATAGATGAAATACATATGATCATGGGAGCAGGTAGTACAGGCCAAGGTAGTGTTGATGTTGCAAATATTTTAAAACCTGTATTAGGTGCAGGAAAACTTTTAACAATAGGTGCTACTACACCAGATGAATTTGCAAACAGTTTTGAAAAAGACAAAGCACTTATGCGTAGGTTTGCTAGATTAGATATAGAGCCTACAAATGTTGAGGACACAAAAGAGATTGTTAAAGGACTCAAAACATATTATTCAGACTTTCATAAAGTTGCATATTCAGACGAAGTACTAGACAAGGTTGTAGACTTATCAGAACGTTACATAAAAAACAAATACTTTCCAGACAAAGCAATAGATGTAATGGACGCCAGTGGTGCCGCAGTTAAATTAAGAGAAGACAAAATTGTAGAAATAAAAGATATTATTCAAACTGTTAGCAAAATATCCAAAGTAGGTGTTGATGTTATTGATATAGAAAAAACAGACAGTTACAAAAGTTTAGATTACAGAATTAAACAAACTGTATTTGGACAAGATAATGCAATAGATAAAATTGTAGAAGCAATACTTGTTAGCAAAGCAGGACTAAGGGAAGGTAATAAACCAATTGGGAGTTTTCTCTTTGTAGGACCTACAGGCACAGGTAAAACAGAAACAGCCAGAGCATTGTCTAAAGAATTAGAAGCAAAACTTGTTAAGTTTGACATGTCAGAGTATCAGGAAAGGCATAGTGTTAGTAAGTTGATAGGTGCTCCTCCAGGATACGTTGGACATGCAGAAGGAAAAATGGGTCAAGGCCAATTACTAATAGAAGTAGAAGAAAATCCTAATTGTGTTTTACTTTTAGATGAGGTAGAAAAAGCCGCACCAGAAGTTTTACAGGTACTACTGCAGGTTATGGACGATGGTAACCTAACAGGTAGTACAGGCAAAAAAGTAGACTTTACAAATGTTGTCTTATTAATGACCAGTAACTTAGGTGCCGCAAGTTCAGAAACTCTTAAGATAGGTTTTGGAGATCAAGCAAAAACAAAAGAAATAGAAAAAGCAGTTGAGAAGTTCTTTACACCAGAATTTAGAAACAGACTTGATGGTGTTGTTAAATTTAATAAATTAGATCCTGAACTTATGCTAATGATTGTTGACAGGCTTGTTAAAGAAACAAATGAATTACTTAATTCGAATGAAACAGGAATTAAATTATTGGCTACTGATGTTGCTAAAAATAAATTATCTGAAAAAGGCTATGAGCCTACAATGGGAGCAAGGCCATTAAAAAGAGTATTTGAAGAACAAATTAAAAAACCATTAAGTAAAAAAATACTATTTGAGGATTTAAAAAATATTACAATAACTATAGACTACAATGAGGATAACGATGAGTTCTTATTGGGTTGAAAGAATAAAACAAAAAGTTAAAGATACAACTATATTAGGTTCTAACTTTAAAGGAATACCTGTTATTCCTTCTGATAAAGAATACTATAGCAACTATATGTATAAGGTAGAGATAAAAGGTAATTCAGTATCATATGACATAGAACTCCATAATGAAATCGATAAATGGATGCAGGATAATTGGTATTATGGAACTAGAAGCCAATGGACTACTAAAAACAGACTGATATTTTTTAGTAAAATTGACAAGTTAGAAAATTTTTTAAGTTTATTTTCTAATTCAGTACAAGGATTATACGGTCCTATTTCTAAAGATCATTTGGAACAAATGCTCCTTCCTGATATAAAGATTAAAAAAGTTTTTAAAGATAAATTATGGTACAACAAATATGATATAAAATTAGAAATGTCTATTAGTGGAAGTTACAATAGAGAAAAAATACCTGAACTTAAACAACGTTCATATGATTTTAGAGATTTTGTAGACAATACAGTTTCAGATTGTCACTGGTATGCAAGTCATATGGCAGGTTGGAGAAACAATTACGTTTACATGACAGAAACGCAATATAAAGTTTTACAACCTTGGATTAAATTAGCATACGATGACATGGTTTTAAATGTGTATCAAGTATGTACACCTAAGTGAAAAAATTTGTAGAAGCAACAGGCAGTATCCGTATATTTGAGGATAAAGCCTGGCTTATTGTTCCTGTTTGGTCAGTTGATGAAGGCAACTTTGTAATTAAAACATATTATAAATATAAATACTCATTACAAGATATTAAAGAGATTTATAATGTTTGACATTTATCAATATAAAAACATTGATTTAGATTGGTCCCCAGAAAAATTGTATGAAATATTACAAAATGAAGATGAACCATGGGTGTATGAACAAAATGTAAAAAATAAATATTGTAGAACTAAGCACCCTTACATATGGCAAAATCTATACAGCCAGATAATAGATCAGGGATTCATGCCTAAAGGCTGTGGTTTTGCTGAAATGCTACCTAATACAGAAATAGAAACTCATAAAGATTATGGACGATCTTTAGGTATAAATTTTCCTATAAGTGGCGATTGGAAAAACAGTCCTATTACAATGTTTAACAATACTAAAGAAACTATAGTGGCTACATATACATATAAAGAAGGACAAGCAGTAATATTAAATACACAAAATTTTCATAAAGTAGTCAATAAATCAGATAAAATCAGATATATTTTAAGTATTTCAGTTATAAAAGAGGGCGATATTTATTATGATGTAAATGGGAAAAAGGTTCGAGTAGATGATAAATACATAAGAGAACTACAAAATTACCATTTAAGCAATAGGGAAAGTTAGATGCCAATAAACAGAAGAAGTGTAAACATGATGGAGTCAACAGGCACCACTATGAATAAATATAGCACTGAAGTCAAAGGCGATGCTTACTACGGCTATGCAGATGGTTTTCATACTATTCAAGTAATTTATAATCAATTTGTAGGCAGAATTAGAATACAAGCAACACTTTCTTTAACACCTTCAGATTCAGATTATTTTGATATTGTTCCCACATCTACAGCAGGAACAGAATTTAATGCCTCAGGATTTGTACAATTTAACAGCAACGATCCTGCCAACAGAGCAGAAGCATATACATTTCAAGGAAACTTTACATTCGTAAGAGTCTACATGGACAGAGAGCATGTTGGTGATGGCTCCACATACGACGCATCATACGGGCAGATATCCAAGGTAGTTTTATCCGCATAAAGTGATAAATAGTGTTATAACTATTACACTTTAGGATAAGTATGGCAAACACCTTTATAGAATTAAATGATACTCCTTCCAATTTTACTGGTTCCAGTGCAAAATATTTGCAGGTTGACGGTACAGAAGGCAATGTCATATTCAATAACATTGAGTTAAATAATTTACATAATGTTAATGCTTCTGCTCCAGGCGGAGGCCAGGTACTGCAATACAATTCAGCCGCAAACGAATGGAGAGCACAAACTTATGCTCCTTATAGTGCGGGTAATGGTGTAAGTTTTGGTGGTTCAGGTTACGTTGTAAATGTTGTAGCAGGTTCTGATGGTGGATTAACATCTAATGCAAATGGTGTTTATATGACACCAATAGCAAATGTATCAGGCAGTTACGGAAATGCAACTCATGTTCCAGCAATTACAGTAAACGATAAAGGACAAGTTACAGCAGTTACGCCTACAGAAATTACATTGGCTCAGGCAAGTAGTTTAACAGCAGACTATGTTGGTAACGTACTTGGTACAGCAGGTCAAATTACAGTAACAGGCGGAACAGGAAACAATTCAAATGCTACATTAAACTTAGTAGCAACAGGTGTTACAGCAGGTGTATATGGTAATACCACACATGCTCCACGTATAACAGTTGATACTTATGGTAGAATAAGTTCAGTAGATGTTGTTGAATTAAGTGGTGGAGGCAGTGGGTCAGGTAATGCAAGTTTAGGATTTGCAAATATACATATTTCAGGACAAACATCTGTAAGTGCTGAAAGACTGGAAGACGACTTAACTCTTACAGCAGGAACAGGCATATCTTTAACAACAGATGCAAATGCAGATACAATAACGTTTGCAGTAAATCCAACTACAGCCGCACAGGCAATGAGCATAGCAGATCTTAATGATGTAGATGCAAGTGGTGTTACTAACGGACAAGTTTTAGTTTATAATAGTAGCAGTGGTAAATTTGTAGCAGGAGATCAAACAGGCTCAGGTGGCGGTAATGTTACTTTAACATCATTTAGTGTTACTACAGCAACACCTAGTGGTAATGGTAGTTTATCATATGATAATGCAGGTGTGTTTACATTTACACCAGCAAACGTAAGCAGTGGCGGTAGTTATAGCGATGCCTCAGTAGACTCACATCTTAATCAAAGTAACCCAACAGCAGGATATGTATTAAGTTGGAACGGTTCAGATTATGCCTGGATTGCTCAAACAACAGACACTGATGCACAAGACTTAACACTAGCAGGTAATGTAGTTAGTTTATCAGGACAATCTGGTAATGTAGATTTAACATCGTTACTAGGTAGTGTTGCAGGTAATTATGCAGACGCAAATGTTGATGCACACTTAAATACAAGTAGTGCAACATCTAATCAGGTATTAAGTTGGAATGGAAGTGATTATGCCTGGGTTGCTGACGGAGATGCACAAAATTTAACATGGAATGCCGCAAATACAACATTACAAATTACTAATGGTACATCTGCAAACTTATCTGCTTTACAGCAAACATTAAGTTTAAGTGCAAATATAATTACAATAAGTGGAAGTAACAGCACAGTAGATGTAGGAAAAACTAGATTTTATTATGCAAATCAATCAGATTTTCCTAATGCTACAACATACCATGGTGCCATTGCACATTCACATGCCGATGCGGCCATGTATTTTGCACATGGTGGTGCTTGGGTTAAAATACCAATAACAAGTGACATAACAACAGCAAATACAAATATGAAAGCCTATGTTGATGCAGAAGTCAACACATTAATAGGCGGTGCTAATGTAAATTTAGACAGTTTGGCGGAAGTTGCCAATGCATTAGCAAATAGTAATACAGAATTAAGCACAGTTGCATTTACTGGTAATTTCAGTGATGTAGCAACTAGACCAACTTTAACACTAGCAAATAGTGATTTAACATATGACGGAACAACAGTAGATTTATCAGGAGTAGGCGCAACAGGACCACAAGGCCCACAAGGAAATGTAGGTAACACAGGTGCTACAGGTAATGGAGTAACAGCCGCTACTGTAAGTGGTGGTAATTTAATACTAACATACAGTAACACATCAACACAAGATGTTGGTAGTGTACAAGGCCCACAAGGTAATGTAGGTGCCACTGGTGCCGCAGGTAGTAATGGCGTAAGCACATCAACTGCTACTGTAAATGGTTCAGGTAATCTTATACTTACATTAAGTAATGCAAGTACAATAGACGCAGGTAATGTTAGAGGTGCCGATGGTGCTGTTGACCAAACATTAAGCATTAATAATACAAGTAACGTTATTACAATATCAGGCTCTGGTAGTACAGTAGATTTAACAACTGTATTACAAAAAATGAGAGATACTGATACAGATGCACAAGATTTAACCTTAGCAGGAAATGTAATTAGTTTAACAGGTCAATCAGGTAATGTTGATTTAACATCAGTATTACAAACTGCTTCTAATACAAGTTTTGGAATAGCAGGTAATACAGGTACACATACTTTTGATGGACCTACTGAAACATTAACATACCTCGGTACTTCAGGTGAAATGAATGTAGAAGTTGCAACCAATGTTATATCATTTAAATTTGCAAATACATCAGTTACACCAGGTACATATGGTAATTCTACAACAACTCCACAGTTTACTGTAGATGCTTTAGGTAGAATTACTAATGTTACAAACGTCACTATAAGTGGTGGCGGTGGCGGTAGTGGAGATATCACTAGTGTTGTGGCAGGTACAGGACTTAGTGGAGGTGCAACTTCAGGAGATGCTACACTAGACTTGGCAAACACAGCCGTAACACCAGGTGTATATGGTAGTGCATCAAAAAGTGCTCAAATAACAGTTGACCAACAAGGTAGAATTACAGGTGTTTCAAATGTAAACATTAGTGGCGGTGGCGGAGGTTCAGGTGCCACAATACAAAGATTTAAATTAAATTATAACTCTAGTGGACAATTAGACACAACATCTGACAAAACAAGTTTAATAGATAGTATCAGTATAGATAGTGCAAGTGGTGGAGATGTAACAGTAACATTTGATAGTTCAATAACTTATCCTCCAGCAAGTATTATGATGTATGGATACGATTACGCAAATAACAAATATCTGGTTGTACCATTAGAAACAACAATGGGACTTAGAGAATTAGCAGGAGGAGGCTCCAGTGGTTCACCTACATTGTTTAATGGCTCGTCAACTATAGCACTTAAACTGAGATTGAGAGAGGCAGAAACAGGTGCAAGTAGAAGTTTTGGAACAACCACTCACGCATGGATTGAGTTTGTGGTTTACGATTAAGGAGTATAGTTAATGGCTTTAACTAACTTCAAATCCTCGCAAATAGTACTTAACGTACCAAACAAAGTTTTAGGTACAAGTATATCAGCAGTATCAGGTAACGCATATTGGCCACACCAGAATGGCACAGGCGATCAGTGGTATGAGGGTGCAGGTGCAACTAAAAAATATTACAGATGGGAAATTACATTTAGTGTTACAGCACAATCACATGGTTCCCACTTAACAAGAGACGACTTTTCTTTTAATGGATTAGATATTGTAGTAGGCGATTGGATAGCAATGGCAAACTCAGGCCTATGTTGGAAAATACATTCTATATCAGCCAAAACAGCAAATAGTGTTACATGTATAGTAGAGGACTGGTTACGTTATAATACGTTTAGAGCAAGTACAGGTAATGGTGCTCCTACATCAGGTTCAGCAGTTGTATTTTCTTTAAATGAAAAAGGCGTACCTATGCTAGATCCTCTGCCAACAACAGCGGCGTCACAATTTTATCCTACTGTAGCAAGTAGATTTGAATATTTAAATCCACAACAAAATTATGTATTAGAGCAAACATCTCATGGTTTATCCAAAGGAGATATTGTTGCTGTTAGTAGTGCAGGATTTACTAAAGCAAATACAGCCACAATGGCAAAAATGATAGGTGTTGTTACAGAAGCAGGACCTGGTCCTAATCAGTTTATGGTAATGCCTAACAATCAGATTATAGATTTTGAGCCTAGTATTCCAGGCTCACAGGGCGATTATATTTACGTGAGCAATACAGGAGAATTTACAACAAGCGATACAGGTAAAATTGCTTTTTTAAAAATACAAGATGCTATACCCACAGTATTAACAGGAAATGTTGATGGTCCAGAGATTCCAGACTCTCATACCATATCTTTAAATGGCCAAAGTATTGCCTTTGATGGCAGTGGCAGTAATTTAAATGTATCGCTAGTTGCTACACAGATTAACAGTCATACTAGTAATACTAGTGTTGTTGCAAATACAACACCAACACCAACAATTATTACATCAGACGGACCTAACACAATTTACGGACTTGTAGGTGGTTATACACCATTTAGTGCATACATAGATAGTGGTAGTGGTAACACTCTTGTAAACTTTACAACTAACGGTTCACAGTATGCAGGTGTATCTACGCCAGAAGATATGAAAACAGATATAGATGCCGCAGGTATAGGTAACCTTACTGTAACTGCAACAGCAACAGTACTGACACTTACAGAAAGCAACGGTAACGCAATAAACCTATACAATGGGAACGCAGACACAGGTGGCTACGGTTATGTAGGCGGTAGTAACACTTCTGGACTTCCTGCAACTACTAGTGCAACAGGCACATCAAGATTAAAACTAACCAGAAGCGATGGTGGTCCAATTGACATATATGAAGGTACAGAAAACTTCCGTGTAAATACAGGCATAGCAAGTGGGCATACTGGTATGTTCCCATTAGCATTAAATATTGAACAGGGTATTAGAACAGGCGGTACAACACTGGTAGCAGACGTTAGTAGCAGAGACGCCTTGAGTTCACAAGCAGGTGACCAAGCATATGTTACTAACAAAGGTGACGGCGAGTGGGGACTATATCTTTATACAGGTAGTGCCTGGGTAAAAGTTTCAGATCAGGATAGTGCTAACGTTGATGCTAAAACAATTACAACAACATTTACAATGCCGGCAGGTGGATTTGGAACCAGTACAACACAAAACATTGGAAATATATCCCCAGGAAGAAAAATTATATCAGTTTATGTAGATGTTGATACAGCATTTAGCAGTTACTCAGGTAACGTGCTACCAAATGTTGAAGTGGGAACTCTTGGAGATCCTGACATATATTGCGATACTCCTAGTAATGATCTAACTACTTTAGGCTCATATGTTTGTACTCCAGATTTTGTTTACCCTGCAACTGAAACTCAAGATCAAACTATTAGAGTACGTTGTAATCATTACTCTGCATCAGCAGGTAATGTAACAGTCAAACTTACATACGTTTAAACAGAATCCTCAATTTAAGATAAATACTTGTAACGGATCAGCAAAATGACCGTTTAATTCGAATTAGAACAACATACTAGTATTAGGAGAACATAATGGCTGACATTAAGAACTTTGGGATCAAAGGTATTGCGGCCGACGTGCAAATGGGTAAAAGTGGTGGTAGACTTGTCTACGATGCCAGTAATACCAGATTTGACTTCACGCAATCAAATGGTTCCACTCTGGAAGATGTTCGTTTCGGTACAGTAGGTAGTGGTACTTGGAATGGTACTGCTATAGGTACACAGTTCGGTGGTACAGGACAAAACTTTAGTTCATCATCAGGTGTAATTAAAGTTTCATCAGGTACTATGTCCGCAGGCTCAATTGACCTAACAGCAGATGTAACAGGAGTTTTACCTGTTGCTAATGGTGGTACAGGTGCAAGTTCGGCAGGTGCGGCTAGAACTGCTTTAGGCTTAGGCAATATTGCTACACAGGCCAGTAATAATGTAAACATAGATGGCGGTGCAATCGATGGCACAGTCATAGGTGGTTCAAGTGCGGCGGCAGGTAGTTTCACAACTATTAATGCCTCTGGTGCAATTACTGGTGACTTAACAGGAACGGCGGCTAATGCCACTGTTCTTGAAACTGCTAGAACATTATCCTTTACCGGTGACGCAACTGGTTCAGGATCTTTTGACGGTGGTAGCAACCTAGCAACAGCATTAACACTAGCGGCTTCAGGCGTAAGTGCAGGAAGTTATGGTGGTAGTAGTGCAATTCCAGTAATAACAGTAGATGCTAAAGGTAGAATCACAGCAGTAAGTACTGCTTCTACATCAAGCACATTGACAATCGGTGCAGATTCCGGTTCCAATGATACTGTTACAGTTGGAACTGACACATTAAACTTTGCAGGTACGGCCAACGAAATCGAAACAACAGTTTCAGATAACCAAATTCAAATTGGTTTACCAAATGATGTCACAGTAGGGAATAACTTAACCGTAACAGGTAGTTTCCTTTCAGATGATATCACAGCAACTACAGTTAGTCTTACAGGTGATGCGATTATTACCGGTAACCTAACAGTACAAGGTACACAGACAACAGTAAATTCAACAACAGTTGAAACAGCAGATGCAATATTTAGAGTAAACAGTGGCGGTGCAAATACCGATGCTGGTTTCGAAGCAAATGCAAATGGAAGTATCAAACAGATACTTTATAAAGCGGCTACATCAAGATGGGACTTCGGTTCAGAAACAGTAGTAGCAGGTGCATATACAACAACAGGCGCAGTAACAGGTGGTTCACTTACAGACGGAACTGCTACATTAAGTAGTGGTGCTTTAAGTGGTGCAACTACAGGTACGTTTAGTGGTGCCGTAACAGGTGGAAGTTTAACAGACGGCACAGCAACATTGGCCTCAGGGTCATTGACAGGTGCTGTAAACTTAACCGCTTCAGGTGTTGTAAGTTTTGGAACTCTAACAGACTCAGGAGAGTCAATTGCAGTCACAAAATTCGTTGATGAAAGTGATGGCATTGGAAATAATGACAATGATACATCTATACCAACATCAGCGGCAGTTAAAAATTATGTAGATACAAATATTACTGCACAAGACTTAGACGTTGCAGGTGATAGTGGAACAGGTGCTATTGACTTAGACAGTCAATCACTAACTATTGCAGGTGGTACAGGTCTTACATCCGCGGCAAGTGGACAAACAGTAACATTAACTCTAGATAATACAGCCGTAAGTGCTGGCTCATATGGTGGCTCAACAGCAGTTCCAGTAATTACTGTTGATGCTCAAGGACGTATAACAGCGGCCTCTACAGCCACAATAGCAACAAGTTTCAATATTGATGCTGATAGTGGTACTGAAGATACTGTAAATGGTGGTGAAAAACTAACTATTGCAGGTACCAGTAATGAGATCGAAACAGCAGTTACTAACAACACAATTACAGTAGGACTTGTTAATGCTCCAACAGTAAGTGGTAACATAACAGCAGGTAACCTAGTTACTGCTGGTGCTATTACTGACGGTGCGGCAACATTATCCGACGGTACACTAACAGGTGGTGTTGCGGCAACATTTAGTGGCGCAGTACAAGGTGGTACACTAACAGATGGTACATTAAGTGCTTCTAGTGGTGCTATTACAGGTGCAACAAACATCACAGCAAGTGGTACTGTTCAGTACGGATCATTAAGTGACGGTTCAATCACAATTACAGCATTTGTTGACGAAGACAACATGGCTAGTGATAGTGCTTCACTTGTTCCAACTCAGCAATCAGTCAAAGCATACGTTGATTCACAAATCACAGCACAAGACTTGGACTTCCAAGGCGACAGTGGTGGTGCTTTAGCAATTGACTTAGACTCAGAAGTATTAGATATTGCTGGTGGTACTAACATTACTACTGCAGGAAGTGGTAACACATTAACTGTAAACCTAGACGCAACATTGTCTGGTTTAACAAGTGTTACATCGTCTACATTAACAGATGGAACAGCAACATTAACAGGTGGTGCTCTTAGTGGAGCAACAACTGGTGCTTTCTCAAGTGATGTAACGATTGGCGGTAATTTAACTGTAAGTGGTACAACAACTAGTGTAAACTCCACAAACACAACTATAGCAGATACCTTGGTTGTTTTACAATCAGGTTTAACAGGTGCTAACCCTAACGACATAGGTCACATATACGAAAGAGGATCAGATGGTAACAACGGATTCTTAGGTTGGGACCAAAGTGTTGATAGGTTTGTGGCGGCAACAACTACTGCAGACGGTAGTACTGGTGGTGACTTAACATTAGCGGCAACAGATTTTGAAGCGGCTCAATTGATAGGTACAAGTGCTACAATTAGTGGTGCTGTAAGTTTTGGAACATTAACAGACTCAGGTGAGAGTATATCAATTACTAAGTTTGTTGATGAAGGTGATACTATCGCGGCTAACGACAACGATACTACAATTCCAACTTCAGCGGCTGTTAAAGACTACGTTGACAATAACGGTGGTGATGGACTTATACTTAGAAGTACATTTAGTGCAAACAGTTCAGATACAACTTTTAACATTGGTACAGTACCAAATGTTTCAGGTAGAACTTATTATGCAGATAAAATTGTATTAAAAGTAAGTACAGCATTTAGTGGTGGATCATTTAATCACATACTAATTAAAGAAAATGGTGGATCAGGAGACACATTAGTTGCTTCTTCAGATGCCGATGCGGCTACGGCCGGATCTTACATCATTGAATTAGATGGTGATGATACACTTACAAAAAATGCAACTGTTCAAGTACAGTTTATGCAATCTAATGGATCCTCAGCGGCAACAACCACTGCAGGTGCCATGGTGGCAACAGTTCATTACAACTATGTGTAATGTAAATCAATAGTTAAAACTATTTAAAGGGGCGGTTTTTACCGCCCTTTTTTTATTACTTTTCAATAACAAATGAATTCAATTCTTTTGCTGTTGCAATAATATCTTCTGCAGATATTTCTACTGCAGGAAGTTCTTTCCTATCTTCTGGAAATACTTCATTATGATTATATATTGAATCTTTCATTCTGTCATAGTTATCCATTAGGATACCTTGTGCTTGTGAAAGTAACATGGCTCGGATTTCGAACCCAGATTTATGTTCTGACATTTTTTTCTCCTGTGTGTCTGTGTGTTGTACTTTATGTACAGTTTTATTTATTACTTAACTAAAAAGTTAAATGATAAAGTGAAATTATTTATCATGGATTGATTAGATGTAAATCCAGTAATCAAATGGCTAGGAAAATATACAACTTTATTTTTTGCAGGTTTAATAAAGTGTGTCCATTCATCGAATCCTTTAGGCGTAGAAAAATGCCTTGGACCCATATCATCAAAATATAAATGACTACCTCTATTTGTTGTTTGCAAGAATACAATGGCGGTGTACCAACTATATTTTGTTACAAAATGAGGTACTGCTTGTCCAGGCGTAATCATTGTTAATTTTAGATCAGCCATTTCAATTTTTTTGTTGCCTGTGTTGAATTGAGGTGTTATTTCATTTGCAAATCTATTTACTACTAATTTTGTAAGTTTTCCTGTTTGCTCTCCCATAGAACGGCCGTTAGGTGTAACCCAACCGAAATGTGTATCGTCAACTAATTCTCTTTCTACAAGATAGTCTATTTCATCTAATATAGAGTCGTTTTGCTCTTTTGTTAATTGCAACGTTTCAGTAAATACTCTATTTGGAAATACATTTATTGTCTTCATAATACTATTTAACCTTTTTACTTGACAAGATGCACTTATTCTAGTATAATACGAACATAGCAGGAGACTTATGAATAAAGATAAAATAATTTTAACAGACTGTGATGGAGTTATACTAGACTGGGAGGAAGGATTTTCAGTTTGGATGGAACATCATGGACATGAAAAGGTAGAAGGCTATCAGTATCTTTATAATATAGGTCAACGTTATGGTATGTCTTCCGAGGCAGGCAATAAATTAGTTAAGCAATTTAATGAAAGTGCCGCAATAGGATTTTTACCTCCATTACGTGATGCACAATTTTTTGTTAAAAAATTACATGAACAACATCAATATAAATTTATTTGTATTACAAGTTTAAGTTTAGATCCTTATGCTAGGCAATTAAGAATGAGAAATCTCAATAAACTTTTTGGAGATGCATTTATAGATGTAATTTGTTTAGACACAGGTGCTGATAAAGACGATATACTAATGGAATATGGCACAAAATATCCTGGTAATTATTGGATAGAGGACAAACCAGAAAATGTAAATTGGGGCATAGATGCTGGACTAGATGGTGTTTTAGTAGAACACGGTCATAATATGGATTATACAGGTCAAGCAAATGTTGTTAAAAATTGGGAAGAGATATACAATCTTATAACCCAAAAGGAGATTTAATGAAATACTTACCAAAACTAGGGGCACCACTGGCCACATTCTTGTTAAGGATACCACTTAGTGTGATGTTCTTTCAACAAGGCTTTATGAAGTTAAATGGCGACATGGGAGCAGAAGCAGAGATGTGGAACCTTCCTTACATTGTTTGGTGGTTCGTTACATATGGTGAGATAGGTTCTGCAATAGGACTTTTAGTTGGAGGTGTAATAGGTGTTATGCCGTGGCACAGATGGTTTAGCGAATTTATGCAAACAATTATTTGGAATATAGGAGACATATTAACAAGATTTAGTGCTATTACAATGACCTGTGTTGTAACAGGAGTTATATGGCTTATGCAACCTGCAAGTCTATTAGATGTTATTTTATATGATTACCTGCATATCAGTTTATATGTAGTTGCTTTATATTTTGCTCTGCGAGGAAACGCACGATACGGAGTTTAACATACCATAAATAATGGTATGTATCTTTTACAAGAATACAATTTTTTACTTCACAAAGGCCTTTGGGTCATTGTTGATCCTTGGTTAAATCAACCCTTAAAAGATCAGGAGTATTATGCTGAATTAGGCATAGATATTAATACTCATAATCATATTTTTTTAGATAAACTTAATCATGAGTTAGAAGATATAAGAAGAGGTAAACCTCAACATGAGGTAACAAACATTGTAATTTACCAGGAGTCTAATTCTGAAATACACCCTCTTTTTAATGATCCTAAATATCCTGTTTTTAATAATATAGATGATTTATTTAGTCATTCTAAATCATATGAACATGTAGTTTTTTGTGGATTACATTATGGTATGTGTGTACATTCAGCACTTAAAAGACTTTCTACAGCATACCCTAAATGCAATTATTATGTTAAAAGAGATCTTTGTTGTCCTATGCCTTTACATAGTCTATCTCAATACGATTTAGACGTTAAAGAGGAAGGAGCAAAATTAATTTAGGTCAAAAGACTTGACAAATAAAAAATCCGTGCTACCCTATTAGCACTTGTTCGTTTGACAGGGCAAACGAGGTAGTTGGCTGGGCAACTATCGAATCGTAGACACTCCGTGATCTAGATTCTCCGACGCGGTAAAACGAATAGGCGACAACTCTGATTAGGGTAAAATAAATGAAAAAACTACTTGACATATCTGTGAATTTTGCTATACTATTATACATAGTTAGGAGTAACATATGACAGATATTTTAGATAAAACACCAAAAGCAAAAGGTAATGCTTCTGATAGATCTAGTAAAACATTAGTAGATATTCCAGAAACTACTCTTTCTGATGAGGAAATACTAGATAAACTTATTAAAGCCAGAATAGAAATGCTTATGTCAGCACCTTTCTTTGGCAACTTAGCAACTAGACTAATCCTTAAAGATGCTACAGAATGGTGTCCTACAGCCGCAACTGACGGCAAATACTTTTACTATAACAAACATTTTGTTGGTGCCCTTAGTGATGAAGAAACTGTATTTCTTATGGGACACGAAGTTTTACATTGTGTATATGATCACATGGATGTTGCTAGGAGAGGGGACAGACATCCTGTATTATGGAACATAGCAAACGACTATGTTATTAATGCTGATCTTATAGATGCTAGAGTAGGCGAAGAGATAAAAATTGTACAAATATGTTTTGATTGGAAATACAGAGGAAAAATATCTGAAGAAATTTACGATGAACTATTTGATGAAATGCAGGAAAATGGTCAAATTATTGAAGTAAATCAAGACACATTTGATGTACACTTAGACAGAGAGGAAGGTGATGATGCAAGTCCTGATTCTGTAAACAAAGGCAATGCTGATGGAGATGACGGAGATGACAAATCAGGTCCTGCTCAATATACTGCAGAAGAAAAAGAAGCAATCAAGCAAGAGTTTCAAAATGCTACTATGCAGGCCGCCAAGGCGGCAGGTGCAGGTAACTTGCCAGGTGGTGTTAAAAGACTACTTGATAAGTTTTTAAATCCGCAACTTGATTGGAGACAACTTCTTGCTATGCAAATCCAGAGTGTTATGAGAAGTGATTACACTATGATGAATCCTAGCAGAAAAGGACTTAATGAAGGATTTTACTTTCCTGGATTAGATAGAGAAACTACAATAGATATTTTTGTTTCTTTAGACATGTCAGGTTCTATATTTGATGACATGGCTAGAGACTTTTTAGGAGAAGTAAAAGGTGTTATGGATCAATATACAGACTTTAAAATACATTTAGTTTGTTTTGATACAGAGGTTTATAATCCTCAAGTATTTGATCAGGGTAACATGGGCGAGTTTATGGAATATGAACTTGCTGGTGGAGGCGGTACTGATTTTGATTGTGTATTTAATTACATGAAAGAAAATGGTATTACTCCTAAGAAGCATGTAATGTTTACTGATGGTTATCCTTATGGTAGTTGGGGAGATGAAAACTACTGTGATACATTGTTTATTGTACATGGTGGATATGGAGGAAGATCTCCTGAGGCACCATTTGGTATTACTATTCCTTATGTTAGAGAAGATGACTAATGAATATTTGGCTGTTTGGTAAAAGTTCTGACTTTGGCCAAGGTATGGTTAAACAATTTGAAAGTTTAGGATATAATTTAGTTACTTTTGGAAGAGAAAATTTAGATTACGCAAATCCTAAACAATTTATATTAAGTAACGATAAATTACCAGTACCTCAGTATGTAGTTTACAACATTAATGTAGGCGTGCCTTTTGAGATGAATAGGCCTATTCATGAACAAAATACATTTACACAAAAATTACTTTTAAATGAATGGTATCAAAATAATTTAGATGTAAATTTTTTTAAAATATTTTTATTTGACTGGCTATTAAGTAAAAATTTTAATGGTGAAATAGCACATATCACTAGCCAAATTGCAAAAGACACAAATCCTGAATATAAAAATTTACTGAATTACAAAATGCAACGTGCATTAGATTATCAAATTATACAAAACGAAAGGGCACATGGTATAAATTCTTATGGTATATGTCCTGCAAATATTCAAGATAATGTAGAATGGCCAAAATATATTGCTAAATTAATTTGTGATAAAAATAAAACTGCCAGTTGGTTATATGGTATAATTAAAGATAAAGACTTAGATTATATCTATTATCCATCAGAGGGACTTTATGATTAAACGAACAACTTGCCTAAGTGATACAGATTGGTCTAATTTAAACGGAAATGAAATTTATGTTACTATGTTAAGGCATAAAATTCGTGTTGAACTTCCTAAAGATAGTGATAGTAATTATGATATTATTGATTATGTTAAAGAAGTTCCAGAACATTTAGTTTATTATAAAACAGAAAATGTATATGGACATGTAACTGTATCTATTTATTTTGAAAATCCTGTAGATATGCAAAATTTTATACACTTTTACAATACAGATACAGGGCTCAAAGAAATTAAAAAGGAAAATTAACCAGTTTTTCTATACTATAAATTCACAAGAAGTTAAATATAAATATTAATAAGGAGTTATAATGGCTGAAGAACAAATTTCAAATGAAGCAGAAGTTGAGGAGCAAGTTGCTCCAGAGATTCCTGCTCAAGACGGACAACAAGTACCTGAAAGTATTGGTTTAAATGATTTACAACTGTTAGCACAGATTGTAGATTTAGCAACACAAAGAGGTGCCTTTAGAGGTAATGAATTATCTCAAGTAGGCGGTGTGTATGATAAACTAAGTAAATTTTTAGGTTTCGTTGCAGAGCAACAGACTCAGGCTCAAGAAGCAGATGATGAAGCACCTGCAGAGTCAACAGACGGAGAATAATATGGCAGACATAATGAAACACGTTGGATCATATGGAGAAAAACCTTGCGTAGTTGTATTCAGGGAAGTACCTAATGAACCAGATCACTGCTTAATTGTTGAGTCAGCATCACTTGAAGATTCTAAACATGACAGTTTAATGAATATTGTATCTAGTTTAGAAGCACAAGAGTCTAATGATATTTCAGAAGTATTATCAAGACGTCAATTTACTGACGGTACTAATATGCTTAATGATTTACACTTTAGCAAAAAATTAATTAAAGTTCCAGTTGATATGGTATTTTTGACTCCTACACCTAGCCAAAAAATATCATTAAAGGAAGTTAATGCTGAAATCAATAAAATAGAAACAGGATCTAATCCACCATTAAATGTGGATGTTGATCCAGGAACTTTGCAAACACCTAATCCAGTAGATGTATCTGGAGATGCCAGTGCGGCAGAAAGTCTATTAGTACAAGCAGAAATGATAGAGCAAGATGCTAATAAACTAATGGAAGACGCAGAGAGTAAAAAAGCAGAAGCATATAAACTAGATCCTAGTTTAAAGCCTAAAAAATCTAAAGCCAAATAATGACTAGAAAGAGCACCAAGATTGTGCTCATGGGCAAAAGGACAGACAAGGGAGAGAATCTTCAACATTTAATTAGAGATCTCTTTCCTAAGTCCTTACCTGGAAACTTTATATACAGTATTTCCTTTTGCTACGACGATGACTTTGTATTTGAAATACCTAAGTCAGACATTCCAGAAACAATATCCTTAGACGATCCTTTAGACATTATTTCAGATGTAGACTATAATTATGAAGGACATTTAGAAATAATAGAAATTATTTTAGATTTAAACAATGTTAAAGGATTTTTAGATAAAAGTTCAGACGATATCTTGTCTAAAATTTTTCCTGATAATTAAAAAACTTACTTGACAATCTTTTACTTTTTGCTATAATATACATATAGTTAGGTAAAGGAGAAAGAGAAGAATGTTCCCAACAACAGAAGTATTATCAGTAAGTGCGGCCGCACACAGATTAAATAAAGGTTTTATTAAAAAGGACCAAGTTAAATACGATTCCAAATATGAAAATGCTAAAAGCAATAGTGATTTACTATATGATCATTTTTATAGAGAAAATTCTAAATTAAAAATTACTAAAGAAGATAAAGATATGGCTCTTGTAATAATGGATTATTTAAAAGGACTATCATTTAAAGCAATAGAACGTGAACTTACAGATTTTGAACGAAATGTTCTAAAACTAATTACTAGTGAAAATATAGAAAAAGATAAAATAGGTATTGCTTCCAGTTTGCCTAAAGTTTACTATAATAAATTAGAACAAGATAATTGGACAGATAGAGAACATACATTATCAAGAACAAGTGAGCCAGTAGGAGTATTACATGCACGTGGAAGTTTTAATGTAAAAATAGAATTTTGCAGGTATATTCCTAAAACAATGAGTTATCTTGTAACTACCAGTGTTGATGGAAAACATATACTTAAATTTTTCTCACAAAAAAATTACAAAATAGGTGCTATGGTCCTTTTAGAAGGGTATGTAAAAGATCAAAAAAGAGGCCGTTATCATAATGGCATGGAAACTATACTCAATAGAATAAAAGAAGTAGATCAAAGTAACTAAATACTTGTATGAGTAGATTAATTACTATTGGCTGTAGTCTAACAGAATACGTTTATCCCACTTGGGCCGATA
>TARA_B100001057_G_scaffold114836_1_pt1 | contig 26041 bp, 17 predicted proteins | sample TARA_B100001057 | Tara Oceans TARA_B100001057 (sample SAMEA2621839) | marine metagenome | biome: marine biome (ENVO:00000447); feature: surface water layer (ENVO:00002042); material: "saline water (ENVO:00002010), including plankton (ENVO:xxxxxxxx)" | depth 5 m
AATCATAATTATGCAAACAATTTAGATTTTAATGAACAATCTATTTTACATTCAAAAGAAAAAAATTCAGAGAACGAAACCAAAGCAGCATAGAATTATCTACATGACCTATGTTTAAAAAATCCCTTATCTTTTAAATATATTGTATTTCAAACTAATTCCAAGTTCACCATAGGGATCATCAAAATAGTGTTCAGTTCTTTGATTAAAAGTTATAGGTTGGAAGCCAACTAGATTATTTTTATAATAATCTCCATAAACTTTTAATTCTATATCTTTAAATACAAATGAAGTTCCTAATCTTAGCTTATAATTTATATCAGGTTTAAATTCATGTTCAACATAATCTGAAAATCTAAAAAATTTATAATCAATATTATAGAAAAGGCTTATATCAAAATCCTTAATCGTCTTAATTTTTAAAGATTTACTCAAATTAATATCAAAACTCTTCGTAAGCCATTCTGAGCGCTGTGGCAGACGGGCAAATTCACTCTTTATAGCATCTCCAAGAGTAATTCCACCAACAGATAGTCCTAATATAACCGGTGATTCTATTTCTTCAATTGGTGATTTCCAATAAAAATTACTTTTTGTAATAGTTATCCCAAAGTCTAAATAATCAGCAATGGCATTTTGATTAAACAAATAGTTAAAGTGTATGCCTTTTGTTGATGTACTGCCATCAATACCAACTAAGTTATTTCCAAGATCATCATAAAAGTCATTTGAAGAAACTATTGATATAGATGCATCATTACAGCTTCCAACAATTAAATTCCCGAAAGAGTAACATTGAAATATTTGTCTATCTGCATCTTGTTTTGAATTTGAAAGCTTTATATTGATACTATCGTTAAGAGGGAAAGAGAATTCCAAAGCATTTCCTCTTGCACTAAGATTAATTTCTTTAGGTTCCGTTGGTCTATCTAAGTCTAAGGAAAACTTATTAGAAGAAAAATTTAAAAAATATTTTTTGTATCCAATTTCTATAGCTAATGATTCTGTATCGTTAGATTTAAATGTATTGGGTGGATTTGGGAGGAATTTCCAGGCAGGATTTAACTCATTATATGAATATGCAAGATATAAGCTTGTATCTGGGAAGGTTTTTATTGCAAATATCAACAATAGATAAAGATATCTCTGGAGTTTCACTTTCTATTTAAGATTAGACCCTGATAACCTATTGAATCCAAGAGGATCTTGAATCAATATTGTGATTTGATCTCTGCTGAGATGTGCAGGATTTTCGGTTGTTAGATCCAAATATACTACATGCATCCAATCAAACCAGTAATCAGTAACTGCTTCAAAGGTTATGCACTTCTCGAGATCATTTTCTGCAAAAGATACTTTATTAGCACCAAGAATAAAATCATTCTTATCGCCACCTCTTCCTGGTCTTTCTCTTTCCTGAAATGAAATATCTATGTCCAATGCAGGTAAATTTCCACCTGCAGGTCTGGAAAAACATAGATTCTTAGTGTCACCCTCATTTATGTACATATCTCTAACAAATACAGCTCGATTTGAAGTATTCTCTTTGGTTGTAAAAGTTCCTTGGATATAATCAACGGTGTTTCTATCATAATCAATTATTGAGTAACCATTTAAGTACACCTGATAAAAATATGTGCCATTATCTGTAAAAAAGTCTTCAATATTATCAATCTGATCACTTATAGCCCCAAGAAGATTAAGTAGTTTGACATTTAGGCTAGCAGGTTGATTAATTTCACCATCACTTATTGTAATTGAATCAGCTTCAGCATTAGTTACCCTTTTTGTTATAGCTACTGATCCTGTTTGATAAACAGCTGTAATCTCAGCATTAGCAGGTAAAGTGAACTTTAAGCCATTTGAGGTTGGCTGGACATCGAGGCTAAAATCTATTTTCATGTAATCCTCACCAGTGTCAGCATTTGCATTTGGAACAGATCCCTCGTTTACCTGATAAAGAGACAAAGTAATTGGGACTGTTCCTGAGATAGAGTCGTCTGGATTAAAATAAATTTTTGCATCTAGAGGCGTATTACCAATACCATTTGAGAGAAAATCCTTTAAATTATTTAAATCTACACTTGCGCCCTTCAAAGACAAATCAAGGACTTTTGATCCCTTTGCATGAACAGGATATACATCATATTTAACTTCAGAACCATCTGCATTGAGATAATCAACTATCTCTATGTATGGTGCAGATAGTCTGCCTAGAACTTTTGATTTAGGAGCATTGTCACCAGCTGTTGAATTCCATACAGATTCTGATGATAAAAGATTATGCATAGCATTCCTTGCATCTTGACTGTAATACTCATTCTGAGTCGCACAACCTCTCTCATTGTAATAATCATTTCTAGGATTTGAGCCAAATTCAAACTGATAAGTACAGTCAGAAGTTTTATAGAAATCAATTAGAACATAGTCATCTACATTAAACATTCTTCTAATTTCATCGACTTTACTGAAATCTTTTGGAAGTTGAGCGATCTCATTAATGGTAGTTGTAGGATCAACTGTTAGATAGTTTTTTATAAAGTCATAGGGAGTATCAGAAATAACCCCTGTTCTCAGAATATCAAATATATAATAACTAAACTCTATACTTTCATTTGATGCAGAGTCAAACTGCTGTATTTCAAGTTGTGGAGTATAGTAGTGTTTTACTTCATTACAGTCTGATTTTCCATATCCCTGTGAATATGTGTCATATGAAAATTCATCACCATCATTATTTCTAAACCTAATAGAATTATCAGTTTGACATTCTCTGGCCCTATTATTCGGCTCATTCCAATTAACAGAATTATCCCTCCATGAACGAGCGTCTTTGCCAGTAACATAAATTGATCCCGAATCAATGCTTGAATCAAGTGAAATATTTTGGTTGATAAAACTACTTTGTCTATTATAGTTGGTTGCAGTATTAGCTACTCTCTCTTGGCCAATATCAGAGCCACTACAAAGCTCAGTATCTGTTTCAGAACAATCCTCTCTTTTAAGAACACCTGAATCAGTTATTAAGCCACCAGATGAAATTATTCTCTCTTGTTGGTACCAACCATTTTCGTTTGGTTTAGTTTCATATATAGCCGAAAACTCTAAAGGCAGTTCCTCAAATGCAATATTTGAAAAAATTTTATCTAATGAAGCATCTGATAGAATTATATTGGCTGTAATATTTTTTTCATAACGATTTGTTAAGAAGGTAGAAATATCTTCATCGATTAATCTCAACCATGGAAATAGATTAGCAATATTTGCTGCAGTAGTTTCATTTACATCATCTGAGGGATTAGCTATAAAATCTGAAAGTAATTCATTAAGAGAAATACCATATGTGTTCTGTATAGAGGTTTTAAGAGTATTCAATGAGCTGGATACCTGAGATGCAATATCATCTCCCAAGCTTCCACATCCCTCCGCAACTGTAAGCTCATCAACAATCCCTGAGTTTTGTTTACCTAAAATTATTGCGTCTGCAATTAATGATGAATAAGGTGAAATAGTAACGGGTGCACCATTAGAGTCATCTATTGATGGCATTATCATTTTATATGCCTGTATAACCTCACCTTGTGTTTCGTCATTTGCTCCAACTGGAACATCTGCAACAAGTGGTCTAGCTTCAACACAAACAGCATCATTTTGATCATACTTTAAGTCAAAAACTCCATTAGCTCCTGTGAAAGTAGCGTATTCGCCTGCATCATGTTTGAAATTAAAATTAACATCAACGAAAACTTTCGCACCTGAGATATAACCATCTAAGGTTTTACCCTGAATAGAGGCTCTATTATCTTTAACTGATTCAGTTCCTATGAAAACTTCTCCACCGTAACCGGCTGAATTCTTGAACGCATTATATAAATCATCTCGGGCTTGTTGACCTCTTGATGTAGCTGTTTCTATTAAAGCACCTTCAGAGTTTAGCTCTAATTTAGAATATTCATCATCTTCTGGATTTTCACGGATGTTGATTGAATGATTCTCAACAGTGTTATTATTTGAAACGTCTCTTAAGGTGTACTGTAAATAAACTCTGTCACCTGCTGCATCATTAGCATATGCCCTAGCCTTATTAAGGTCTTTATATTTATATGGTAACCCCTTTAACTCAAGCACAACTGCATCTAAATCTAAGTTATCTCTGTTAGTGTATGCATCAATTATTTTGTTTTGAAGATACTGTGCATTATCCCAATTAGCATTGATGTATTGCATATTTGAGTTTTCAAGATCAGAGGAAGTCTGATACGTTGTCATTTTTTGTGTAAATAAATTTTTAGTAGTATCAGCCAAACCATCGCAAGTATCTACTTGGATATCATAATTGTTTGCATCAGTGCTCATGCTTGTGATGACGTCTTCACCTTTATCGAGACGGCCTTTTGGGCTAATCTGTAACTGTTCTCCAAAGACACAATCTTTTTCACGAACGAGGACACCATCTCTTGTTTGAGTGCTCCATCTTCTATTATCTTCAATAAAAAATGAAATATCATCTGTCGTAGAGTAACCGGGATTCAAAAAATAGGTCATATTTTTATAATCTTCAGAAGCATCACCAAGTTTAGATGTTGTGTAGTCTGTTGTAGTACAATTTTCAGGCTCAGTAATACATCTATAATGTTTCACTTCGCCATTTATTGTGAGTTGAGCTCCCTGTGCTCTTATAGATTCTTCCGTAAACCATCCTGCACTATTAGGCTCTGTTTTATATACAGTGAAAAAATCTAAAGGAAGAAGCTCAAAATTATCATCTGAAAGAATTGTGTTTATTGAGGCATCCTCTAAAGTAAGATTTGTATATATATTTTTGTTATATTTAGCTGTCAGATCTGCATCAATTTGGTCTTGAACCAATTTAAAATAAGGCAGGAAAGAGCCTATGCGTTGAGCCTTAGTTTCATTAATAATACTGTTTGAATTCCCTGAAATATAATCAGACACTAAATCAGCAAGACTAACGCCAAAACTTGATTGAATTGTCTCAATAATTTGATTGATTTCACTAGTAATATCTGAAGCAATTGAGTCACCAACACCTTCACACCCCTCTGCAACAGTAAGATCTTCAGTAATAGAACTATTTTTCTTTGCATTAATAATTGATTGTGAAAGAAGATCTGTAAACGGCGTAATAACTATAGAGTTATTTCCTCCAGCATCATTAATTGAAGGCAAAATCATTCTAAATGCTGTTGTTACTTCTCCTAGTGATTCATCAGTTGCTCCAACAGGGACTGATGCCACAATAGGTCTATTTTGGAGACATTGGTATAAGTCGTCATCGTTAGTTCCTATTAAAAAGGAACCATTATCTTGAGAGATAGTAGATAGCTCACCTAGGTCTTTATTGAAATTAAAGTTTTGATCAATAAAAACTTCTGCTCCACTAATATAACCATCAATGACTTTTCCAATAAATTTATTTTTAACTTCAAAAGTTACTTTGTCATCCCAAGAGTTATTTTTAATTGTTGCAGCTGTGTAGTTATTAATATTCTCAGCTCTATCTTTTATGAAGATAAAATCAACATTATAAGTACCAGATGGATACTCAAATGGTAATGCGAAAGTATGAACATATTCAGCAGCGGTCAAAACAAACTGCTCTGTAGGGAAATCTTCATTAATTTCGGTTACACCATCTTCATTAGTCAGTCTAATATAAATTCTTTCTATGGGGGTTTGCTGCTCATCAGTCAGAACTTTGACTTGAATTTTCTTTCTATCGAAATCATTGTCATCATAAAGAGGATTTAAGGTAAGTGATAAAATATTAGGGGCCTTATTATCAGCAATGTTGTTTTCAAGTTCCCATTTATTATTCAATCCGGCATCAATAAGATTTTGATTTGTGTATGTAATTCTATTACCGGCAAGATCTTCAATAATAAATCTATCAATTAAATAATCGCCAGATGCAGCTTTTGGATCTAGCACAATCTCAAAAGAGACGGTACCGTCATTGTTTACAGTACCTGTAAAGTCTTTTGTTGCATCACCTGGATATTTTATGAATACTCTTACTTCTTTTAAATTCTGCTCAACTATCGTTGCATTAAAAGAAACAATAATATTTGTGGATTCATCTCCATCATTTCCTGTAATTGTAAAATTAGAAATAGACTGAAGAACAGGTTTCGTAATATCTTGACGAGCATTTTGTAAGCTTACATTTGTTTCAAATCCCTTTGCATTTATAGTTGCAGCATTGATATCTAAATCATCAAGATCTCCCCTAGTAATTCTTAGCTCTCGTACTTTATAAGTTCCTGATAAGGCATATTCAGGTAAAACATGAGAGATAGACCAGTTTATGCCATTATTTGTTCCTATACCTGTATATAAAAACTCTTGTGCGCCATCCCCAAAATCAACTGAATCTGGATCGTCAACTGATGGATATTCAACAAGTACTTGAACCTCTTCGGCCTTGGTAAGAGAGTCAATTTGCATTGAAACATTTAGTTGAGGACTTGAAGATTCTGTTCCATTTACTGAGGAGAGATTAAAGAAAATTAAGTCTTCATCAATATTCTGAACAGAAACATTAGCATTATTATCGCTTGATGAAGAAAAATTATATCCCGATAATGTTGCGGAGCTATCATCTGTTACCGATACATTGAAAACATAGTTATTATCGCCATCACTATCTGATGGTACTTCAAAATCTGGAGATGTATCAAAACTGAGAACACCTGTAGTTGAAATATCAAGAAGTGACGCGTCGGTCCCAGATAATGAGAAAAATATATCATCACCATCTTCATCAATGGCTTCAATTGTTCCAACACTAAATTGATTTTCATCAATGGCAAGAGAAGACAGATCTGTAGTTATAACTGGAGGACTATTAGGTTTTATCTCTTTAACATCTATATTCTGATCATCAGCAATATAATTATAAATATCATTAATGTAGGAGTTAATGAGATCAGCTGAAGCACTCCCATCGGACATTGCAGAGATGTCTGTTTGGAGTGTTGAAATTGAGAAATTAAAGACAGCATTAGTTACTAAATCTTCTGAGTAAACTTGCAAGATTGGTAATGTATTAACAAGAGAATTTACAATATTCTGTGTATTTGAAATATTATTGGATAAATCTTTAGCATTAATAACGTTTGAAAGAATATTATTTATAAAAGTTTGAGATTCTATATCTACAGTCTCTTGTGTATTGTTATATAGAGTTTCAAGCTCCTCTGAAATAGCTTTAAAGAAGTCTTGAGTGGTTTCAGAACTTGCAGTTAAATTATTTGAGACATTTTGAAGAGTATAAGCAAGGACAGTTAATTGGTTGCCTTTTTCATAAAGATAATCATTTATAGATGAAGTCGATTTATTAGCAACAGGATCAAAAGTAAATATATCAATTGAATTATCAATACCCAAAGCTGGCTTCAGGTTTTCAGGATCATTAAAAAATTGTGAAAGAGTTGTAACAGGAGTAATTACCTTAAATTCGCTATATCCATCCATTTTATGTGTGATAAGAAGATTCTCAAGTGAAGTATTTGTATCAGAGTCAACACCATTCAAACTTATTAATATTCCATCATCATATTTGATAGTAAAACTACCATCATTATCTGATGTGGTTGAGTTTTCGCCATCATCAGAAATAAAATTATTATTTGTATCAACAAATATATCTGCACCTCTTATATAACCATCAACTGTTAAGCCAGATAGCTGTCTGAAGCCCTCAATATTAAGAGATCTAGAAGTAGTGCCTCCTGATCCTGTACACGAAATTGAGAACTCATTATCTCCAAGAGTTTCAATTGTTATTTGCTCAGAACCAGATGTTCCTTTTGAACCCTGCCAAGATCCTGAGGCAGCACATGAATTAGCATTTGTAGATGACCATGATAGAGTTACAGTGGATGATAAGGGGACTGAAGTTGATGAGGCACTAAATGATACAGATGGAGCTGGATCATTAGGAGTGGGAGCTGGAGATCCACCTCCACCACCGCCACCACATGAGTAAATTACAATCAGACCAATTAAAAAATATAGATTATTATTAGACATATTTACATATATTCTATCAACTTATAAACTTATGTGTATACAATTATGAAAAATCAACAACTAGTATTAATTTCTGGGTCTGGTAGAGGATTGGGCTCATCAATTGCAAAATCTTTTTCAAAGGAAAAATTCAAAGTTGCAATCAATTATTCTGAGTCACTAGAAAGTGCTACGGATCTAAAAAATTCACTTAATGGGAATGCTGAAATATTTAAAGCTGATATAAGCAAGAAAGATGATGTAATAAATATGATAGATGAGATTGAATCTGTTTTTGGTCAAAGTCCATCAATATTAGTAAATAATGCTATGCATAAATACGTATTTAATGGTGATGATAGGAAATTTGCACATGAGATCACCTGGAGTGAAATATCAAATCATATGAATGTAACATTAAAAGGGTCACTAAATTTAATACAGTCACTTATTCCTAAAATGAAAAAAAATAATTACGGGAGAATAATTAATATAGGTACTAATTTAGTTCAAAATCCAGTTGTTCCTTATCATGATTATACAATTGCTAAGGCAGCTCTTCTTGGTCTTACAAGAACATTTGCTAAAGATTTAGGCCCTTATGGAATTACAGTAAATATGGTTTCTGGAGGCCTTTTAAAGGTAACTGATGCGAGCGCGGCAACTCCAGATTCAGTATTTTCTGCAATAGCTGAAATGACACCTCTTCAAAAAGTTACCTCTGTTGAAGATTTTGCAGATGCAGTCCTGTTCTTTGCTTCAGATCAGTCTAGATCAATTACTGGACAGAATCTTACTGTTGACGGTGGTCTTACCTTTAATTAGTTTTGAATAACAAAAAAATCTCAAAATCAGATGTCAGTAGAATTATTGAAATGGCCTGGGAGGATAGAACAACTTTCGATGCAATAAAATCGCAGTACAACCTATCAGAAAATGAGGTAAAAAAACTTATGAAACTGAATCTTAAAGAATCCTCATATAAACTCTGGAGAAAGCGAGTAACAGGCAGAAAAACAAAACATCTTATGAAAAGAGATTTCGTTATTGGTAGACATAAATCACATGATCAGAATAAACCATAGGGTTGCAAAATTTAATCCTTACTTCTTTTAAGCTCGCCTAAACTTTTTAAATATTCCTTATTAAAATCTTTTATAGGGCTGAAAGGGTTATCTCTAAAACTTTTAATGGGTTGTCCTAAACCCATAAAGCCATTAGTCCTTGCTTTTTTGACTAAGTCAAAATCGATTTCGACTTCAAATATTTTTCTTTCATTTTCTGCAAAGTCTAGTATTGAGCCTTCATAATCACAAATTAAAGATTTTCCATTTCCTTGTTCACCACTTCCATTAATATCTAAGTAAAAACATTGTTGTTGAGCTGCAGTTGCTCTAACCATAATTGTCTCAATATCTCTATCTTTGGTAGGTGTCATTGTAGGATTAATAATTATTTCAGCTCCAGCCATTGCAAGGGCTCTGCTCGTTTCAGGGAACCATAAGTCGTAACAGATATGTATTCCAATATTTCCTTTGCCCTCAAAATTAAATACACAAATTTCTGAACTTGACTCAACATCTTCCTCATAAGGTAGCCATGGATATATTTTTTTTGCTTTTGCAATTAGCTCACCATTTCTATTAAAAACCGGTGAAACATTGAAATTCTTACCATTTATCTCCTCGTAAAACGTACCAGGTATTAGAAATATAGAATTTTTCATTGCAAAGTCTGAAAAAACCTTTTTATATTTTTTGAATGGATGGTCGCAATTCTTAGCCCCGGCTCCACCAACTGCGAGCTCACTTAGAATTACAAGATCTAAATCATTAGAATTTTTACATAGTTGATTTAGTTCATCTAATAAATAATTGAGATTGTTAGTTTTCTCTAACTCTAATTGCAATGCTGCTAATTTAATTTTACTCATTATTTAATCTATAAGATTTGTTGCTTGCATATACAGCAAGAAAACATCCTAACAATAGTCCAAAAGTTGCTAGGTTTATGATTGCAGAGAAGCCGAAGTCTATTATTAGAAAAGATGCTATTAACGGCCCGCTGGCAAGCCCAACTTTTGATATAAATCCTGCCAAGGCTGCCATTTGTCCAAACTTGTCGAAAGAAGCTGCAAGCCCAAGAAGATAAGGTATAACAAAACCCCAGGTAACGCCGGTAACAGTATTTGCTATGAAATAGATATAAATATTTTCTGAATAGTTAAGTAGAAAAGTAAATACAGAAGCTATTATGAAGCCGAATAGTAAAGGCAAAGTTCGACCAAATTTGGTTGATATTAAATATGCTAAAACACCGCCTGATATTGAAATAATATTTGCAACAGTTAATAAATTACTTATTTCATTATTAGTAAGATTTATATCTTTACCAAGCTCAAAGGCAAAATCAGCAACACCCATATTAGAAGACTGAAAAAGAAATAAACTTAATAAAGCTATTCCCAATAAGATTTTTAAGTGCATTGAGAGTTTACCAACAGTATTTAATGATGCAGTCTTTTTCTTAAGATCAGGTATGAGAGGAATAATTAATAGTGTCATTACACTAAAACTTATTAAAACAAAAAAAACAGCTTCATATCCAAAAATTTCAACCAATCTTGGAACGGTAAATATTCCAATGCTTCCAAAAGAGTATTGAACAACCATTAGCATTCCAAAAACTCTATCGGGAAAACTAGTTCTAGCTATAACAGAAAGACCAATACCAACAAGAAAACCACCAATAGTTCCATGAAAAAATCTTATGTATATAAGAAGTTCAGCATTTGGCACGCGCGATGATATTACATCTACTAGAATTAATGAGCATAATAAAAAATATGATGATTTTCTCCAAGAAAGTCTCCTAATAAATATGGCGGCTAATAATCCACCAAATGCGGCACCATATTTATTGGCACTAACAATAAATCCTGCAGAGTCTCTCTCAATATTTAATCCATCAACAAATGCTGATAAAAAGGAGCCGCCTAAATTTACATAAAAAAGACCAGCAGTGGCTAAAATTGAGAGGAAAAAAGCATTTAATAAACTATCTTGATTTATATCTTTTAACATAGCGGTTTTATTTTATGTGCGGCATAAACAGCAGGATACCATGAGAAAGTATAGTTATCGCTTACATAGTAGTACAACATGGAATTTGGAAGTAAAACCACTGTTATGCCACCAAAGCCTGACATAAATGGAACATATAAATCATCCTTGCATCCAAAGATATCTTTTTCAAATTTTGCTGACCAAATCCCATTATTGTAAAAAATATCTGATGCTTGTAATGCTTTGAAGCCTTTATCTGTAGTAAGCTGCAAAGCTTCCATAATATACGAATCAGAAAAATATTTTTTCCTTTCATCAGATCTAATTAAATTATTAAGCTGTATCAAATCATTTCTTTCAAAGAACATACCCCATCCTGAATAAGGTACCTTTTTTTTATCTGTTGTTCTTCTGATGTATTTAATTTTTTCACTAAAATCATTTTTATTAAATATTGGGATTAAAAGATCTTTAAAATAATCATATTCTACTTTATCAGTTAATAAATTATTTAACGCAAGTCCAAGGAGATATGTATCTGATGAGTGATAAACAAATTTTTTATTAGAGCTAGTTTTTTTTGGGTAGTTATTACATGCAAAATTAACTTTTTCAGAACTCTCAGTTAAATTAAATATAAAGTTTAATGAAGATAAACTATCCTCATCAACTGAATGAACATCTGATTTAAAGTTTCCAGTTACCATATCAGCCAAACTTTCAAATTTTACATCTGACCACTTATCACCATCACAATTCTCTATAAGGTCGCTGATCTTTTTATTACTCACAGACTCATATTTTTTTTCATACGCTGCAGCACCCAAGGTTCCGCTTATAGACTTTGTTAAGGAATAAGCAGGTAATGTAATATTTTCACAAAATGGATACTCTCCAGAGCGAGTACTACAACCTCCAATAAAATGATCAACTCCATCATAAAAGCCAAATGCAGTAACTTCATCCTTGTTAAAGATTTCTGAGTCAGCAAATGATTTATTTTCTAAGTATGGATATTTAGTGTAAATCTCATCGAAGTCTCGAGTCTGTAATTTCTTTTTCTGATTTGAAAATAAAATGTCTCTTTTTTTAAATTTAGATTTAAAGATTGCTACGTAATTAAATTGGAAATATGCACATGTTTCTGAAGAGATTTGCAATATTGCATTTGATGAATTTATATTTTTATCAATCGAAAAAAGAAGTATTCCATTGTGGGTGCAATTTGCATTTTTTTGAAGTATGGCAAATGGAATGGCGACATAAGTATTAAAGTCTTCAGACCACGATCTTCCATCAGAAAAAGTTATATCCCAGTATTTGTGTTTAGTCTCAATAATCCCTTTGTTCTCTATGAATGTATTTTCACCGTCAATAATTATGCCTATGTTAAAACTTGGAAAATCTTTGAATAGTTCACTATTTTTTCTATTTTTAAAATTATCTGTATCTCGAAGAATGGTATATCCGACACCATCAGGGTAATTATTTATACTAAAATCACCAGAAATTTTAATGGATTCTTTCTGCTCAAATTTTGAACTAATATAGTCGAAGTTTATAGGACTCGAAAGCTTTTTATCACCCCAAAGAATTTGGTCCAGATCTTCAGAAAGAAGACCTGGACTTATTGAATAAAATAATAAAGATATTGAAAAAAATCTAGAAAGATTTATCAATAGAAATTCCAATAGTTCTTGGTAAAGCTATAAACTCTCTATCATTACTTCCATAGAATCCGGAAGAAGGATCAGGGCCAAAAGCTTCACTCTTAAACATTCCTGTAACACCTCTTTCATTAGTTATATTTTTTATAAAGAAACTAATATACATATCATCATTAAATAATGTTGAGGAAATATCCCCTATAGAGAAGGCATCAAGATCTTGATTATAATCTGTACTTGAGCTCAAATGATTTTGCATTTCACTTTGATGATAAATATTAGCTCTGTGCACTAAACCCCATCCATTATCTAGATAAGAGGTATGAGCTAATCCAGCGTTCAACATGTTTTCAGGCGTACCAGGTAAGGTTGTTCCATTTGATGCATATATCGCTGGAGTTGAAGCTGGAGTAATTAAGTCAGCTGTTAACTCAGAACTATTTCTTGCGTATCCAAAATCCCAATCAAATTTGCCAAGTGCGCCACTTAATTCAAGATCAAACCCTTGCGTCTCTGCTTCATCACCATTTATAACTGCATAGAAACTATAATTAGGAGTATCTGTATTAAGCTGTGGATCTTTCCAAACAACTTTATAAAAACTTAAATTGTAATATATGTTGTTTGATGTAACTCCTTTTCTTCCGAGCTCATAATTTAGAACCTTGTCAGCATTAAAGGGAACCCAGCCATCCTCCTCAATGAATGTTCCTTCTGTAGGAACTGCATTAATCCCACCTCTTCTAAATCCTTCTGAAATGGTTGCATACCAGGTCTGATCATTTTGAGGCATATAAGCTAAATTAAGCTTGTATAAAGTATCTTGTTCTTTATTTTCATGAAGTCCAGAAGATGGGGTTAGCCCATATAATGCAAAGGTCATATCAGATTCTCCCTCTGCGTCTAGAGAAAAATGTCTGAAGCCTAAAGTTACATCCAATACTTCAGAGGTATGAAAAGTAAACTCACCATAAAGCGCTTTTTGTCTAACAGTTTCAGAAACTTTATAATCAAAATCCTTTTCTAATGGATCAACAACATAATCAACACCATAGTAGTAGCCATTCCATGCATTTGTTCCCTTTATAAGTGTTTGTTGCATTCTTGATAAAGAATCTTTTTGGAAAAATACACCAAGAACAAAATCCATTTTTTCAGACTTTTCAGAAACAAGCCTTGCTTCAAATGTATTTCCATTATTCTCATATTGTCTATTAGCTGAAACATATGGCCTTGGTGGAACACCAAAAATACCTCCAACCCCAAAATCAGAATAATAACCAGCAATATCCCCAGTAAGAAATCCACCATTTGCAAAGAAACCGGTATTATCTGTAATACTTTCAGATTGTCGTTCATAATTTGAAAGGGATACTTCTAAATCAAATCTCGAACCGTCAACATTAAGTTCTAACGAATTTAAAGTAACATCGCGCTGTGAGGGCTCTAGCATAACTGCACCATTTTCATAATCGCCAAACTGCGAAGCAGAATAACAGTCAACAGCCAGTAAGCTTACACATGACTCATTTAAGACATACTTAACACCAGTTGAGGGAGACCTTCTGCCACCAATCATATCTTCTTGATTTGTTTGTGTTATCAATAGTTCAACTTTTTCTGATAAATCAATTAAAAATTTATGTCTATAAAATTCTAAATCAACAGTATCCGCATCTTTTACTCCACTAATTACAGGCGGCGATGTCATAAAATCAAAAGCAGTACCAAAGCCATTTTTAAGAGTGGGAACTCCTACAGATTCATCTATCACTCCAATTCCATATGGATTGAATGCTGGAAGATTTGAAGTTTCATGAACATTAACATAATCAGTTATTCCTGGATAATCGGCTTTTGATGTGACCAATCTATAGGATACATTGCTTAAGATAGGAACATTAATTACAACATCTACGTTATTCCCTAAATCATCCGAACCATCAACTTGACTTGCTGTTAAATTAACCCTTGAAGAGAATTCTCCTAAAACAGGTTTATTTGTAATGTATCTAACCGTTCCTCCTAATGAGCCTGAACCATATAAAGTAGATTGTGGTCCTCTGAGTACTTCAACCCTATTAAGATCTTTTAAAAGGAAATTTGCAAAAACAGGAGTTTTATCAACGTAAGTTGAAACTGAAGCTGCTGCACTAACCGGATAATCCTGAAGAGCATTAGAGTCTACGTTAAGACCTCTAATTCTTATATTATTTACTGTACCAGCATTTCTTGATCCTCTATCAATTGTGCTTATGCCAGCAAAACTTCTTAAAAGTTCAGCTGTGTCTTGAACCCCTTTAGAATCAATCTCATTTCCTGAAACTGCTGAAATATTATAAGGAACTTCAAAAATAGATGTCTCTCTGGAAGTTGCTGTGACAACTACTTCCTCAATATCATTAGACAATTCTTCGCTCTCTTGAGCTATTAAAGAAATGCTAGAAACGGATAAAAAAACTAAGAAAAATAAGAATTTAAAAGAATTCATGTTTACTCCCTAAAAGTTTGAAAAATGTAACTTGATTATAATATTTATGTTTAAATATAACAGAATCCGAAAATGAACGTAAATTACTTTATCGCAACCTGTCAGTTATTCCTTCTTGTAGCACTTTTATTTTTTGGTATTGAATACTTTCTTCTTGGCTTAGGTTGTTTTGTAATGGGCTTTAGTTTTTTTTCTTTAGTTAAAAATGAGTCTGGGTCAAAAGGTATAACAGAACCGTACAAAGGAAAAAGCGGAAAAACATATACTGCCAAGCGAGACAGAGAAGAGCATATAGTTTGATTTAAATACTTTTGGGAAGCTAAAAAATTTCTCAATTAGTGGAATTAAATATTCCAATGGCTCAATCATAGTTTGGATCAAAAGCTGCTTGATCCCACTCATCAGTGAATTTTTTAGCTTTTTCGTACCACTTTTCAGACTTATAATTATTTCTAAGGTCTCTAGGCTTCCCTAAATAATGATAATAGTGCTCTCCCTGGAAATCTTGATGAGTTCGTATTATATGATAAGCGTCTTCACTAACATATGGCTTAATTATTTCAGCGCATATTTGTCCATGATTTGGAACATTTACTACTTTTCCCATGTCATGAATTAGACTAATAAGAACCATTTCATCCTCAGCACCTGCTCTCTTAGCCATTGTGGCTGTTTGCAGTGCATGATGAAGTTGATTAGTTCCAAATCCAAGAGATAGTCCCTCAAGCTGCTTGAGCATACCTATAACCCTTGAAGTCATATCCATTATATGTGGAGCATGTTCTTGACTTATGTGCTCCCACTCCTCCTTTGTGCCATTTGACATTTTCGTAAACATCTTATTATTAAATTATATTAGAAAATAGTATTTCAAATTTTTTCACAATCATCGATTAAGTGGACTTGTGCTAATATATATTCAATGTTGTACATAGTATTAACCACTATGCTTTTGTATTTGATACATTTGTTTCTTCCAAAAGTTCTCGTTCATAAAATTAATAATGACTTCTCAAGTGTAAGTAAGCTAATAAATAGTAATCCAAATGTTCCAAGCCATGTTATGCGTATCCATAACGCCACTGAGAATTTAAAGGAAAGCTTACCTATCTTTTTTGCTTGTGCCGTTCTATCGATAGTAATTGGAGTGGATTCAACCCCATATGCTATTTCTTGGCTTCTTTTTCGAATTGCTTATCTAATTTTATACATCTACAAGCTTAACCCTTATAGGAGTATAGTTTGGCTTGGATCAGTGATTTGTTTGATTCTAATGGGATTAAACTTAATTATTTAAGGCCAAAAGCGCCTCTTTAACTAATTTATTTGGTACATCTTTTTTATCTATATTTAATCCATCTCTTAAGTATTTATCCTCGCTAAGAGCGGAGTCAATACCTTTGTTTGTTAGGTCATGTATATAATTGATTGTGGCTCTATTAAGAGCATTGCTAGCAGTTAACGGAACTGCACCAGGCATATTGGTAACGCAATAATGAACTATTCCTTTATGTACAAAAGTTGGATTATCATGTGTTGTAGGTTTAGATGATTCAAAACAGCCACCTTGATCAATTGATATATCAACCATAACCGCCCCAGGATTTAAAGAATCAAGCATATTGTCTGTAACTACTTTTGGTGCATTTTTGCCTAAAGAATAAACCGAACCTAATATTAAATCAGAATATTTAATAGATTCAGAAATTGAATCAGGGGTTGAAACAATATAATTTATTTTTTTATCGCCATACTTTGATTTTAGCTCTATTAATCTTTCTTCTGATAAATCAATTAGATTCACCTCAACACCATTATTTATAGCCTTTTGTAGAGATTCTTCACCAGCTACACCGCAGCCAATAATTGTAACTAGTCCTAAGTCAACACCGTCTAGGTTTCCAATTAAAACACCCCTACCATTATTTTGTTTTAACAAAAAATAATTGCCGACATTAAAAGCTATTTGACCTGCTATTGCGCTCATTGGTGCAAGAAGAGGATATTTATCGTCTGGACTGGTAACTGTTTCATAAGCAATTCCTCTTACGCCTGAATCAATAAGTTTTTTGGCTAACTCAGGGTTACCAGCTAAATGAAGATAAGTAAATAATGTGATATCAGAATTCAAGTATGGTACCTCACATTCCATTGGCTCTTTTACTTTAACAATAAGTTCAGATCCACTATAAACTTCTGAAGCAGTGGCTAGAATCCTTGCACCTGCATCTTCATACTTTTCATTAGTAAAACCTATTTCTTTTCCTGCATTATTTTCAACAATAACCTCATGACCATTAGCAACAATTGACTTGACTGAATCAGGTGTTAAGCCAACACGATATTCATTATTCTTTATTTCCTTTGGCAAGCCTACAATCATTTTAAAAGTCTTTGTTTAGAAAGAACATCTGTAGTTTTGTTAATAGTATCTTCGACTATATCGAACATATCATTTATCTGTGATTCATTAATAATAAGGGGTGGGCACAATGCGATTATGTCTCCAATAGCTCGAATAATTAATCCATTCTTTTTTGCATATTCGTCAAAAATTTTGCCAGCTATTCCCTTTTTGTCGAAACCTTTATTTGAGTTTTTCTCAGATACAAGTTCCAAAGCACCTATCAGACCAACACCTCTTACATTGCCAACTAAATCAAATTTGTCACATTTATTTAGTCTTTGAATGAAGCTCGGGCTTACTTTATTCACATGATCCACAATATTGTCCCTTTGATATATTTCCAATGTTTTATTTGCTACGGCACATGAAACAGGATGACCTGAATAAGTATATCCGTGACCAAAAACACCTAACTCATTACTTTTTTGAGCTATGATTTCAAAATATTCATCGTCTAGTATCACTGCACTTATTGGTAGATAAGAAGATGAAAGCGCCTTTGCAACTGTTATTGATGCAGGTCTCATTCCAAAGGTTTCGGCACCCCAGAGATTGCCAGTTCTGCCAAAACCACAAACTACCTCATCATCAATAAGAGGGATATCATACTTTTCCAAAATAGGATTTATCGTTTCAAAATATTTTTTTGGTGGAATAATTACACCGCCTGCTCCCATTACAGGTTCAGCAAACATTGCAGCAATTGTTTCTGGATCTTGTTCGATTATATGTTTTTCTAAATCTTCACCAAGCCTTTCCACAAATGATTCTTCTGATTCACCATCAAGCTTATTCATAAAATAATTAGGCGACATTACATGAGAAAAATTATTTTGGGGCAAATCAAAGTTTCCATGAATTGCTGGCAGCCCTGTCAAAGACGATGTAGCAAGTGTGACACCATGATATGCCTGGATCCTGGACAAGAATTTCTTTTTCCTTGTTTTGCCTAATGCATTATTTATATACCAAAATAATTTTATTTGGGTGTCATTTGCATCCGAACCAGAACTTCCAAAAAAAACTTTGGCCTTATCAAATGGTGATAATTTTACTAATCTTTCTGCTAACTCAATCGCGGGCTCATGACTCTTTGATGCAAACAAATTTCCATAAGGGAATTTTTTAAACTGCCTCATAGCTGCATCAGCAAGTTCCTCATTACCATGACCAAGAGCATTGCACCATAAGCCTGCCATTCCCTCGATATACTTATTTCCATCAGTATCAAAAACATAAATACCCTTGCCTCTTTCTAATATAAAAGGACCAGAATCTTGGTGTGCAATTAAGTTAGTGTTGGGATGAAAAAGGAAGTCTTTATCCTTTCTTGATAATTTTTCAGTAAGACTGTTTAGTCTGGACAATTTAATTCCCTATAAATAGTGTAAGTAAATTATACATAATTTATACTTATGGATAATACAATGCAACCATGAAAATTCTTCTTTATTTATTCCTTTTTTTAGTAGCAGTAATTTCCATTTTTATACTCCCAAAAGCACTAAGAGTCCATAAAGTAAAAACTCTCTATGATAAAGATAAGATTGTTTACAACTTTGTAAATATGAACAAAATATTTTCGTCGAGAAATATTGATGCCTCAAGAAATCCAAAACCATTAAAAAGGAATATTAGGGATCTACCAAAGAATTTTTTATTTGAAGGTGAGGAAAAGAATCTAGAAGAATATCTAGAATATTTTCGGTCAGACGGGATGTTAGTTTTACATAATGATGAAATAGTTTATGAAAATTATTGGCTAGGCAATAATGAATCCAAAAAACATATTTCATGGTCTGTAGCAAAATCATTTATCTCTGCTTTAATTGGTATTGCCGTTGAGGAAGGACTTATCGACTCGCTTGATGACCCTGTTACAAAGTATTTAGATGATTTTAAGGGCACTGGTTATGAAGATGTATCTATTAAAGATATCCTTCAAATGTCTACAGGTGTTTTATTTAACGAAGATTACGCTGATTACAACTCCGATATCAATAGATTTGGTCGTGCAATTGCTACTGGTACCTCAATGCGTGATTTTTCAAAAACCTTAACTCGAGAAAGAGAACCAGGAACCTACATGCATTATGTGAGTATAAATACACAAGTTTTAGGTTTTCTTTTGCAGAAGGTTACAAATAAAACAATTTCAGAATATTTATATGAAAAAATCTGGGATCCCTTGGGAATGGAAGATTCTGCATATTTTATTTTAGATGATGTCAATGATGAGCTTGCACTTGGAGGACTCAATGCTACTCTCAGAGATTATGCTAAATTCGGTCTTTTATATCTTCAAAAAGGTAGGTGGAATAATGATCAGATCATATCAGAAAAATGGATAGAAGATTCTCATAAAACTGATGGTGATCACCTTATTCCAGGTGTAAGAAATACATCTTCTAATCCTTGGGGTTATGGTTATCAGTGGTGGGTGCCAGGTTTTCCTGATACAGATTTCACTGCATCAGGTGTTTATAATCAATATATCTATGTAGACCCAATTTCAAAAATTGTAATTGCCAAGACATCATCCAATTACAAATATACTTCTGAGCTGCAAATGTCTAAAGATATGCATATGGCAATGTTTAGATCAATAGCCAAACACATTACATCTGATAATTAAATGAATGAAAATCATTATGATGCAATAATAATTGGCGGCGGTCATAATGGTCTAGTTTGCTCATACTACCTTTCTAGTGCTGGTCTTAAAGTAAAAATAATTGAGAAGAGAAACATAGTAGGAGGAGCAGCAGTAACTGAAGAATTTCATCCAGGATTTAAAAATTCAACAGCTAGTTATACAGTAAGTCTGCTAAACCCAGAAGTAATTAAAGATATGAAGCTTAAAGAAAATGGTTTAAAGATCGTAAAAAGACCAATTTCCAACTTCCTTCCAATTGATGATTCAAAGTTTTTAAAAGTTGGAGGATCTCTAGAGGCGACGCAATTACAGTTTCAAAAATTTTCCCAACATGATGCCAGTGTTCTTCCGGAGTACTACAGACGAATAGAAAATGTTGCAGATGTTTTAAGAGATTTGACAACGAAGACTCCATTGAATTTAAAAGGCGGATATCTCAATATTGCAAAAACAATCTTTGATCTTGTCCCAATTGCCCGAAAAACAAACGAGCTTCAAGAGGATTTATTTAATTTATTCACAAAGAGTGCTAAGGATTTCTTAGACTCATGGTTTGAAAATGATCATATAAAAGCTTGTTTTGGATTTGATTCAATAGTTGGTAATTATGCTAGTCCTGAAACTCCTGGTTCAGCATATGTTCTCCTTCATCACGTATTTGGTGAAGTTGATGGCGAAAAGGGTGCTTGGGGTCATGCAATTGGTGGAATGGGTTCAATTACAAAGATTATGAAAACTGTATGTGAAAAAAAAGGTGTAGAAATTGAAACTGGTATTGGAGTTGATAAGGTTCTCATTGAAAATAATAAAGCCATTGGTGTAAAACTTTCTGATGGATCAAAAATCTTTTCAAACAAAGTTGTTTCAAACCTTAATCCAAAATTGCTCTTTAAAAAACTTGTAGATAAAAATGATGTTAACTCAGAGTATCTTAGAAAGATATTAAACTACAAGTGTGGCTCTGGAACTTTTAGAATGAACGTTGCTTTATCTGAACTTCCAAACTTCAATTGCCTTCCAGGAATAAAAGTTGATGAGCACCACAAGTCAGGAATTGTAATTGCACCATCTTTAACCTACATGGATAAAGCTTTTACTGATGCAAAACAATATGGCTGGTCAAAAAACCCTATAGTTGAAATGCTCATTCCCTCCACAGTTGATTCAACGCTAGCACCAGAGGGAAATCATGTTGCTTCATTATTTTGCCAACAATTTGCACCCAACTTGCCTGACAATAAATCATGGCATGATGAGAAATTAAAAGCAGCTGATACAATTATTGATACAGTTAATGAATTTGCTCCTAATTTTAAAGAATCAATAATTGGTAAATCTATATTATCCCCCCTTGATTTAGAAGAGAAATTAGGACTCGTTGGTGGGGATATAATGCATGGAGTAATGTCTCTTGACCAAATGTGGGCAGCAAGACCAGTATTTAACTATGGTGACTACAGAACTCCAGTTAAAGATCTTTTTATTTGTGGCTCTGGCACACATCCAGGAGGAGGTGTGACTGGACTACCAGGTAAAAACTCATCACGAGAAATTCTCAAGGCATAAAAAAACCCAGGACAAGCCTGGGTTTTTTTCAGAAATCTTAAATTAAGAGTCTGATACTGCAGCTGCCCAAATTACTACACCAAAAGCAGTCTTATTAACTAAGTCTGCGAGGTTATAGATAATGTTGAGTGCTTCAGAACTACCCATTAGATAACCGATAGGATAAATAGCCCAACCTACAAGAACAATCATTCTGATTGCTTTGAAGGCATATTGGCTAGCTGCATTACCACTTGAAGCATTTACATTGGCTGCTTCGCCAAAGAAAATCAAGTAAATAATACCAGCCCAACCGATCATACCAATAGCGAATGCAGGCATTTTTGCCATGTATCCAGCTTCACCCACATATCCACCGATTAACATAACCAGCGAAGCTGCGAGCAGTTTCCAGAATAAGCCAGCGCTTACACTAGTAACAGCCGCAAGGATGAGGTAGAACTCCACAATTTGAAGTGGAACAGTAATCAACCAGTCAATATATCTGTATACAGTTGGTGATTCTCCAGTAGAAACCCATACACCTCTCATGTATAGATAATGCCAGAAAGCAACACCTGTAACTAAAGCAGCAACAGTCAATGAAGTTTTCCACTTACCTCTTACGCTATCTCTCTCAGCGAGAAAGAAAACTGTAGAAGCAAGCATGATTGCTGTAGCAAGCCAAAAAGAAATACCGACGAAGTCGTCTTGTGCTAGTGCGTATTCCATTTAAACCTCCTCTAAGTCTAATATTGAAATTTCAACATTGTTCCCCTATTGAAAAATTCAAATGAATGATTCAATTAGAGAATAACGAATTAAATATATCCAATACTTCAAGTAAATACAAATTTTATGAAAATTATAAAAGTTTATACTTGACAATTCTTAATGGTTAGCACTCATAAGAATTTTACAAAAGTTTCTATATCTTCCCTGGATGTTCGATAATTATTTATTGGATGATCGTTATTTGGATATCCAAGAGCTACTCCACACCATAAAATCTCAGATTTATTATAGTTAGTTATCTTTTGAACAGTTTCTGGATACATAGACCAGCTTTCTTGAAGGCAGGTTCCTAATCCAAATTCTATGGATGTAAGACATAAATTTTGGATAAAGTGTCCCACATGACCCCAACCGTTTCGATCTACCTCTCCTTCAACCGTTATCAACATTCCTACAGGAGCTCCAAAAAAAGAAAAATTTTGTTTAAGTTGGTTGAGCCTTTCTTCGATATCGTCTTTTTTGATTTCTAAGGCACCATACATTAACTTGCCACATTCCTTTACCCTATTTTTAAGATGATCTGACATAGGTTGTGGATATATTGAAAAGTTTGGTTTTTCGCTAATACCATTATCCAGATTATGCAATATTGCAGATTCCAACTCTTTCATAATATTTTGATTTAAAACATACACTTTCCATGGCTGGGTGTTTCCACCAGAGGGAGCAAACTTCGAAATATTAAGTATTTCCCTTACTGTTTCTTGTGAAACTTTTCTATCTTTAAAAGATCTTATTGACTGACGTTTGTGTATAGCGTCTATTATGTTCATATTTTACCTATATTTTGTTGTTTTAGTTATCCTCAAAAACAGTCATATTATTGGATTTTCCTGTTTTATAGATATATTATATGACTATATCGCACAGTTAATTACTTATTTATAAACATTAAGGGGGATAGATTATGGATAATTTTAAAAGAATAGCTTTCGCTTTTCTGGCGACAGCTATATTTACAAGCTTTAATGACGTCACTGCTCAACAAGTAGAAGTTGAGGAAGTCGTTGTTACTGCAACAAGGAGAGAAGAATCACTTCAAGACGTAGCTTTATCTGCTCAAGCTCTTACCTCGGAAGACCTTGAATCAGCTCAGGTTACTGAAATGTATGATCTCGGTGAACTAACACCTGGAATTTCTTTTGCACCTGCAATTGGTTCTGGTTATTTTATCGCTGTTAGAGGCGCTGCTACTGAGGCTATTGGTGCTTCAAGTACTGCTTCTACACAAACAGCAATTAATGGCCATGTTGTTACTGCTTCTGCATTTGGTGATATTGGGTTTATGGATGCTGAGAGGATTGAAATCCTTGCAGGACCTCAGGGAACTCTATATGGAAGAAATGTTACTGGTGGACAAATTAATCTTATAACTGCCAGACCTACAGGAGATACCTCAGGTTATGCAAAAATGGATTATGGAAATTTTGGTCAAACAAGAATTCGTTCAGCCATTAATATTCCTATGGCTAGCAATGTTGCAGCCCGTGTTGCATACAGTTCATATATTCAAGACGGAACAATCAAAAACTTAAATCTTGGAACAGAAATAGATAATAGAGATGCTGAATCATTCAGGATGTCTCTTGACGTAGATGTTGATGCATCTAATACAATTCAAATAACTCATGAAGAGCATGACTTTGAAGATTCAAGATTAAATTGGGCAAGTAGATTTTGTAATAGAGAAGTATTTTTAGGTTGTGATCCAACAGTTAGAGGTGCTTATAATTCTGGAGCTCATCCAGCTGGAACACTTGCTGCTGGATTTGCTGTACTTACATTTTTACAGCCAGACAAGCTTTATGATTCATATGCTGGTGCGTTATCATCAGATAATTATAATGAAATTTATTTGGATGTAGACCCTGCAAGGAGTCAGCTATTAAAGTTCTCAACTATTGAATGGATTAATGCAAGAGAAAATGGAGATTTAAAGGTTAAAGCTTCTTATAGTGTAAGAGACTACAATCACTTAGACGATAATGATAAGCAGATTTCTGGTCAAACAGCTTTCTCTAATGAATTAAGTGGTCTACTTGGAACTTTTACAGCTGATCTTGAGTATGGTTGTTGGGGAACTCAAACAAGAGGTGCTCCTACTAACGTTGAATGTTCATCAGCAGATGAGGATACGACTCAAATTGAGGTAAATTGGATTTCAGATAATGATGGTCCTCTGAACTATACATTAGGTGCATATCGTTACGAAAGTAAATATGCAAATGACTATCAAGTTCAAACTGAAGGGTATGTCATGAATGGTGACTTTAGAATGCATCCATATAGTCAGTCCCTTTTTGGTGGCCAACTTGATGGATACGGTGGTGTTTCTTTTTGGGGAACTCTCGGCGCTTTAGTTCAAAATGGTCTGCCAGCTTTTCAACTTGGGCTGATATCACTTGATGAACTTGTTGGTGGTATTGTTACTAACATAAATTTTCTAAATGCTAATGGATTAACGCTTACAGCAGATGGGCCTGTAACAAATGCTTTTGGTCCTGGTTATATGCAAAGCATTCTTCCAGATGAATTAAGAGGTCTTATTAATTCAGAACATGGAAACCAACAAAGTACATCACTCTTTGGTGAAGTTTATTATGAAATAAATGATACAACTAAACTTACAGCTGGTCTTAGATACGATGAGAACAGTAACTATTTTATGCTGTTAAACACTCTCGGTGATGCAACTAGAGCTGGAGCATTGGCGGCAGCTTGTTCTAGAGCCGCTGGTGGTGCCTTTATAAGATCAACAGATTGTGGTTATGCAGATGGAACACAAAGTAATGATGCTATAACTGGAAAATTAGCAATTCAAAAGAATCTTTCTGATGATGTAATGGTATATGGACTTGTTTCAACTGGTAATAAGCCTGGTGGTAATTCACCAAACGAAAGTGGAGATGTCCTTCCTTACGATGCTACAGATGGTACAAATATTGAGTTTGGTCTTAGAAGTACACTTGCAGGTGGAAGAGTATTGTTAAATGCAACTCTTTTCCAACATACGCAAGATGATGGACATAATTCAATGATCTATGGTACAAGTGCTATCACAAATACAATTGATTACACTCATACTGGTCTTGAGATTCAATCAAGATATCTTTTAGGTGAAAATACTTCTTTAGATATAAATATTTTCGCATTAGATTCTGAAATTGGTGATGAGAGTCTTTATGATCCTGCAAACCCATTTGGTTTAACAAGTGGAACACCTTTAGCATTATTTACTGATGAAGAAGGTCTTGGACTTTTCTTTGCAAATGCTCTTGGTAGTCTTCCAGCTGGACAGGCTACAGCTGCTGCCTTATATGCTGGTTTAGCTGGTGAAGGTGTTCAAACACCATTCTGTAATTGGGGACTATTCGTTGAAGG
>TARA_B100001057_G_scaffold100732_7_pt1 | contig 26034 bp, 19 predicted proteins | sample TARA_B100001057 | Tara Oceans TARA_B100001057 (sample SAMEA2621839) | marine metagenome | biome: marine biome (ENVO:00000447); feature: surface water layer (ENVO:00002042); material: "saline water (ENVO:00002010), including plankton (ENVO:xxxxxxxx)" | depth 5 m
TTATTCTTTAAAGAAGTATGACGAAGCCGTGATGGCGATTGGGGCGATGAAGAAACTTGCACCTGAGTCAGAACTTGGCAAGCAGGCCGATAAATTTAGTGAACAGATTAAGGGGGCAAAAACCCGAGCGGCGAAAATAAAGGAGATGGCCAAAAATCCGAAGCCTCGGAAACCAATCGTGTCTAAGCCAGTTGCTATCGTCACTGATATCAATGAGCTAAAAAAAGATGCCAAAACAGCTGAGGAAGATTTGGTCAAAGCAATCGCCACGGAGAAGGATTTGCAGAAAGCCAAATCCGAAGCAGATCAGAAAATAAAGACGGCTGAGGCAGCCTTAAACGCGCTTCGTGAAGCCGGGAAAAAGGCAGACACTGTCCTGAAGAATGCCGTAACTGAGCGTGAGAAACTAGCCCGTAAAGCTCAAGCAATGAAGGACGTGGTGGAAAATCACGAAGCGATGGAAAAGCGTAAGCGCGATATCAGTGAGCTGGAGAAGCGTGCTAGTGCTCTGCAAAAGCAGGCAGATGATCTCCGGAAGCAAGCCGACAAGATCAAGAAAGGAAAATAGTCCAGTGTTTCGATTGGTCTTAGTCTTAGTCCTGATTCTACCCCTTGAGGGGGCGTGGCTCACTGATCTTAAAGACGCTAGGAAGCGGGCATTTGAAGAAAAGAAGGACGTTTATGTGGTCTTTCTAGCTACTGAGATTTCCGGAGCATGTGTTCAATTCAAGAAGCGCGTGCTTTCCCAAGACTTGTTTCAAGCAGCTATTGCAGACCGTTTTATACCTGTTCTTATTGATGTTCCTCTCAAACAGACTCCTGGGGTAATTTCTCCGCTTGCTGCTAATCGCGTGGTAGCAGAGAATTTTGGAGTTGTTCGTTATCCGACGACCTTTTTTCTTAATTCCAAAGGGATTGTTTATGCTCGGGAAACCGGCGCGGCCATTAATGAACCATTAAAGTATGCTGCCAAAGTCATTCGCCGGTCAAAGGATCAGGTGGCGAGATTGAAATTAATTGAAGAAGCTTATAAGCAGGATGGTCTTGAGAGGGCTAAGAGTCTGATCGCTCTGATCAAGAGCACTCCTCGGGGAGCGGACCCTTCCCTCAGCGCTGAACACCTCGAAGAGTTAGCAAAGCTTGATCCCGGTGATTCACTGGGCTTCCGAAAGGATCATCTTGCAGAGACGGGATTTACCGATTTGGATCGGGCAATCAAGGAGGTTTTTCACAAGGATTCTTATGATCAGGTGATTAAATTGGTCGACGATTACATTATCAAATTTGAACCTAAAGGTGTTCTCTTGCAAAAAGCCCTTTTTCCTAAGCTGGCTGCTTTAAATCATGATAAGCAAACGGCGCAAGCTACTGAGGTTGCTGAGGCAGTCATTGCGATCGATGCTACTTCTGCACACGGTAAACTAGCGGTCCAGATCCTGAGACGGCTTAAGTCGAAGTAGGGATAATGATCATTAAAGTGCCCGCCCGTAGGAATCACAGCGATTGTGCCAACCCGGTCTCCAACGTGACTCCCCACGTGCTCTAGGAGAATTGGCAATTCGCAGATCAAGCCTTCTCTTGGCAGCTGCGCTAAATTCGCGCGCAGCTTTTTGTCCTGCAGGAACATTCTTCATCTCCATGAGCACCCACATTAGCCCCCAGCCTTGATTGTTATAGCGCTCGGTTGGATTTGTTCCGTCGCCCTTAAAGTTGACGTAGTCAACCAGGGCATAAACACCATTTGCGCTTGCGGCCACTTTTTCGTAATTCGATTTAATGCGCACCTGCTCGTGGGCCGGTGCGGCACGCATGATCCTAGGAAGAGCCTCCTGGGATTTGTATGCAATGAATTCGGTCTGGATCGTCATGTTCGCAGCCAACCAGTGACGCAGACCGGCCAACTGTGGGCCATTAAAATCGCGCATGAAGGAGGGTTTATTAGGCCAAGGGCAATCGGGGTTTCGGCCAACTGCGGGAACCTGTAGACCTTGCCGCATTGCATAGTTGACGAACTCTGGCCAAGTCTCACTCCAACGTCCGTTGAAACCTTTAGGATACCAGATGAAATGTCCGATTCCGAGTGATGGGAATTCTTCCCCGTCATTCCAATGAGTGAGTCCTGTGATCTTTCCTGCTGATTCATTTTGCCAAATTTTTCGACCAATTGATGATTTTTGAGCCGCGGTAAGTTTCAGCGCTCCGCCCTTCAGAGCTGCCGAAGGCTCAATTGCGTGAGGTCCGAATGGCTGGGGTTGGCCAATTGGCGGGTCCGCTGAGCATCCAGGTATGAGGCAAAGGATAGGCAGAACGAATCGAGCAACTTGCATATCGCGAAGAATGCGCTCAAAGTCGATCCATCGCAATGGACAAAAACGAACTTCTTAAGGTCTTTACGCCTAGTTCTCAGGATATAGTGAAGATTCTTCTAACAGCGGTCATTATTCTTATCGTGACCAAGCTTCAGTTATTGAGCGATCGGCTTTCGGCCCTTCTTATCGCCCTTCCGCTTACTTCAATTCTCGCGATGATCTGGATGAGGCACGAAAGCAAGATTCCCGATCAGGCGACCCGGATTGAAAGCATTGCGAATCATGCCTACTACACCTTCTGGTTTGTTTTGCCGACTCTACCAATGTTTCTTGTTATTCCGTGGATGCTCCGTAAAGGCCACGGCTTTTATTTCACCCTCTTTGTAAATGCGATGCTTACCACCGCTCTTTTTTGGCTTTTGGTGGCGATCCTTAAAAAGTTTACCAATATCGAGTTGATGTAATGAAGTTCCTTTGTCTTCTTCTATTAACCGCAATGCCACTCGCCGCGAAAAATCGTCTCTCTGAAGCTGATGCCAGGCGCTTTGTAGACCTTGCCCTTGCCGGGCTTAATCGGGAATTTCCTAATAAGCCAGGGAATGTTTTGCGCTCTCCGGAGGATGCAAAATCTCCTAGCCAACTCACGCCCGTTTTTTTCGGCCATTTCGATTGGCATTCTTCGGTGCATGGTCACTGGACTTTGGTTCGCCTTGTTCGGCTTTTCCCAAAGGCCGAATGGAATCAATCTGTGCGAGCAGAACTTGCGAAGAAGCTAACCCGAGAGGGCTTGGCCAAAGAGGCGACCTACTTGAAACAAAATCCTTCCTTTGAACGCATGTATGGTTGGGCTTGGGCTCTGCGCCTGGGAATGGAACTTCGCGCGCTTGATGATGCTCAAGGAAGGGAATGGGCGTCTTTTTATCGTCCTGTTGAAGAGGCGATCGTTCTGAACGCTAAAAATTATCTCCCCAAACTCGATTGGCCAATCCGATGTGGTTTCCATCCTGAATCATCTTTCGCTCTCGGGCACTTGTTGGACTGGGCCCGAGTGGCTGGAGATCAGGCCTTTGCGGATCTTTTGGTCAAAAAGGCAAAAAAGTTCTACCTCGATGATGTGGCTTATCCGGTTCGTTATGAACCCAGTGGAAATGATTTTTTTTCGCCCGGGCTGAATGAAGCTGACCTGATGCGGAGAGTTCTCTCTGCATCTGGGTATCGCATCTGGTTGGACAAATTCTTTCCTGAATTTGATTTGGGGAATCTCACCACGCCGGTCAGCGTGAATGATTTTGAAGATGGCCATTTGGTTCATCTCGTTGGATTGAATCTCAACCGAGCATGGAACTTGCGCGGTATAGCCAGTGCCTTGGAAAGGGATTCAAATCCCGTGCTTTTAAAAATCGCTGAGGCTCACGAAAAGGTGGGTCTCCGTGACGCTATTAGCGGTCATTACGAAGGCGATCATTGGCTAGGAACCTTTGCTGTTTATCTTCTAACTGGAGCCGGTGAAACTGGAAATGAATGATGAGTTTGGAGAAAATTAATAATCTGCTCTCGGCGCTTTCGACAAATCCATTCTATCTCGAGAAATTGGGAGGACTAAGGTCGGTATCTTCGCTCGAGGAATATTCAGCTAAGGTGCCCTTTACTACCAAGGCCGAGTTGGCGGCGGATCAAAAACTCCATCCACCATACGGAAGTAATCTGACCTACCCGCTGAAAAGTTATCATCGCTTCCATCAGACCAGTGGAACGAGTGGACAGCCGATGATGTGGCTCGATGACAAGGGGGGCTGGGATTGGTTATGCGAAAATTGGAAATGGGTCTGGGAGAAGGCTGGAGTCACCCCCGGACAGGCCGCTTTTTTTCCTTTTTCTTTTGGTCCGTTCTTAGGGTTTTGGGCCGGGTTTGAGTCGGCGGTCGGACTGGGAATTCGTGCTATCCCGGCGGGCGGGCTGTCTAGTGAGAATCGTCTCAAGATGATGGAGCGATTGCGCCCTGAAATTCTTTGCTGCACCCCAACCTATGGTCTTCACTTGGCCGAAATTTCGCAGGATGCACGGTGCCTTGGGGTTAAAAAAATTATCGTGGCAGGGGAGCCTGGTGGGAGCCTTCCCGAAATCCGTGATCGTCTTTCTAAAGCTTGGAATGCGGAGGTTGTGGACCATCATGGCATGACTGAAATTGGACCGGTGACAGTGAGCGATATGTCAGACCCTAGTCGATTATTGGTGCGTCATGAAGCTTACTTTTGTGAGGTTATCAATCAAGATGAGCAGGGAATTGGTGAATTGGTTCTTACCACCCTGGGGCGCCATGGTTCGCCGATTTTGCGTTATCGCACGGGTGATCTTGTTCAGCCTGATGAGGACTTTGCGCTGAAGGGTGGAATTATCGGGCGAGCCGATGATATGGTTGTAGTTCGCGGAGTGAATCTCTATCCGGGGGCCGTTGAGGAGGTAGTGCGATCGGTAGAAGGAATCGTGGAATACGAAGTTTTGATTGAAGAGGCGAATTCCATGGTGGAAGTTCGCATTCGCGCTGAGGGCTCGGGCGCGAAGGAGTTGGCAATTCGTCTTCAGGAGGTCTTCAGTCTGCGTATCCTTGTTGAGGAAGTCCCTGAGGGAACCCTGGAGCGATTTGAGATGAAGTCGAAACGCTGGAAGCGGAGAAGCTAATAACCAATGGTTAATTTCGCCAACCGATCGGCTGGGTCCACGCTTGTTCTTTTTGATCGGAGTACGAAGGGTTGGGGTGCTCGCGAGTGGAGGTGGTGACTGCGCGCACATAAAGTTCATCTCCGCTAAGTTGGTATTCCGCAGTGGTGCCAGACACGGTTGCAAAAACTTCGCCGGTCGTGTCTGGGGTGCTGCGACGTGTTCCGATAAATTGGGTTTTAAAACTTACCCCTTCGGTGGGAATGATCTCGATGAGATGTTTTCGGGATCCTTGGTCGTATTTCACCTCTTTTAGCACGACACCGGTCGAGGCATAGAATTCTCCCCGTTCCATCGATTTAACCAATTGGTTGGCGTCTAATTCTTCGGACCAAACCATAACCCATCCTCGCCCTGGTGATACGTTGCCGCCGTGGTAGTAGTGAGAGTCGTCGGTGGCTACTCCGAAGAGTGGAGGAGCATCGTATAAGAGCATGCGCAGGGTGTTCGCCATATCCCAGATTGCTTCGTCACTCGGGTGGTTCGTATCGCCAAGGTGATTGATGCCTGGGTGGCCGTTGTAAACCTCGAAAAATTGTTCTTCGACGACTTCGGCCAGTTGCTGCGGAGTGACGGACCAATGGAAGTTAGGGTGATTAAGATGGGTGAGAATAGGGCGGTTTAGTCGTTCTGATTGCTCTTTGACGGTTCGCAAATTATTCCGCATTGTTTCGACCACGGAGCCGCCTCCCTGCGGTTTTATGACCTCCCCCAAGTTGATGGCGTTGATGTGAATATGATATTGCCGAAATTTATCAGTAATTTCTTCGGCTTCGATGAGAAGAAAATCGCCATTTTTTTCAAATCGGGGGCGAATTTCCTCAAGAGTTTTCAAGCGGATTTCTTCACTTCCGGGTTCGCCTCGAAGTTCCACCCAGTCTCTGCCGAAGCGCTCTAGGTATTTAGCTAGCGTGCCGCTATCTCCTTTTTGGCGCCGCTTCTCGATTTGTTTTAAAGGCATCCATTTCTGGCCGCGGCTGAGTATGTTGTGATCGGAAAGAGAGAGAAAATCATAGCCTTCTTTTTTATACCAATCTACGATCATTTCTGGAAAATCATTGCCATCACTCCATAAGGAATGGGTGTGCGTGTTTCCTTTGAACCAACGACCCTCCTCGATCCACTCAACGCTCCTTTCTTCCGGTTCGCTCCACTCTCGGTAAAAGATCACGAAAGCTAAAGCTAACAAAAGTAAGAGTGGGACGCACATTTTTGCTTTCATTATCAAGGGCCTTTCTTCCGTATAAGATAAGAAGCTTAGTTACGAATGAATTCTTTAAGGCTCGTGGCTATGATTAGTATTTGAGCCTCGCAGTTCGACCTCGTTGTGATGGGCATCCTATTATCCGTCTTGATGGAGAGTTAGGCTATTCAGTTTTTTTGGATTTCGTGATGTGTGGTGGGCGAAGGTAAAAGGCCTCGATTGGCACGTTTAGGAGGTCTTCCTGCTCTTCTGGCGAACGTGCGAGAAACGATTTGAGGAGTCCTCCGGCACTTGAATGACTCTCGAGGCAACCGATATTTTCTGGAAGGCGCTCGGGTGATTCAAAGGTGACTTTGGGTCCTTCGCACTTAGCGAGTCGTATGGGAAATTCTTCTTTATCTAAGAGCTTGGGCGGGATTTGAGCCCGACCATTTTGGACTGGCATGAGAAAATAGGAGTCCCGCCGCGCATCTCCCACAGCCCAGATCGTCTTGTTAAGAAAGGCCTCGGGGACTCCCTCGAATGAGCAGAGACCAGCGACCCGACACCCATGGACTTGGGCGATAGCCTGAGCTGTAGCAATACCAACTCGCGTCCCATTGTAAGAGCCAGGGCCGATACCGACGACGATGGCAGAAAGTTTTGTATCGGAGGGTAGTTTACTCAGCAGATCTAGTAGGGGAGTGAAGAGATCACATTCCTGAGATCGTTCGCTTCGAAAGGATTTCTGGGAAAGAATCCCGCTTTCGTTGGCCAAGATCATGGTAGCTTGGGCAACACTCGTTTCTAGGGCGAGGATTGTGTGGTTCTTTGTAATCGCCATCTTCGGGAGACAGTTAATTTTCTCTAACTAAAAAACTCAAACAATCTTTGCGGGAAACCCTTGCGAACTATTGTAGGTCGCACTATTCCTCTGTGTCCCTAACTTTCATTATTTCTATTTTTATGTCTGATTACGCCAAAGGTCTCGAAGGAGTTATTGCCAATGAATCCGCACTCTCAAACGTTGAAGGTCTAGATGGCCGTCTTTCTTACCTAGGTTATTCGATCGATGAGTTGGTTGGGAATTGTAGTTTCGAGGAGACCACTTATCTTCTTCATTTCGGTAAATTACCAAACACAAGTGAGTTAGCTGAGTTTGAAAAGTCTCTCCGGACGAATCGTGAGATTCCCCAGGGCGTCATTGATTTTCTGAAATCTGCGCCGAAAGACGCGAATCCAATGGACGTGCTTCGGACCGGAGTTTCCATGTTGGGGCTATTTGATAAGCGTGCCGGGATTGGTGAGCCGAACCAGGATGCCAACCGTGAGGTTGCTATTTCTCTCTGTGCCCAAACTTCGGTTATTGTCGCTTACTATCACCGCGCCCGTCAGGGACTGGATTTGCCGCCTGTGCGCGAAGATCTTTCCGAAGCAGGTCACTTCCTTTACCTCATTACAGGAGAGGAGCCTTCAAAGGCTGCGACCAAGACTCTTGATATCGCTTACATCCTTCATGCTGATCACGGCATGAACGCTTCGACCTTTTCAGCTCGTGTGACGGTTGCGACTCTTTCCGATTTTTATTCTGCGATGACCTCTGCTGTGGGAACCCTTAAAGGGCCTCTTCACGGAGGGGCCAACGAAGGCGTGATCAAGATGCTTCAGGAAATTGGCAGCCTTGATAAGGTCGATGCCTACGTTGAGGACTGCCTAGAGAACAAAAAGAAAATCATGGGAATCGGCCACCGGGTCTACAAAGTGCTCGATCCCCGCGCTCCCCATCTCCAGAAGATGGCGATTAAGCTTACTGAGGAATTGGGTGAGACCAAGTGGATCGACATGTCCGAGCGGATTGCTACCATGATGAGAGAGCGAAAGGGATTGAATGCTAACGTCGATTTTTATTCCGCGACCGTCTACTATTCTCTCGATATTCCGACCGATCTTTTTACACCAATCTTTGCAATTTCGCGCATGGCTGGTTGGACCGCACAGGTCCTTGAGCAACTCGAGGATAATCGCCTCTACCGCCCACTCACTAAGTATGTTGGGCCAACCGAGCTTTCCAAAGTCGTTCCGATTGAAGAACGCTAGTAAGGTTTTTCTAGGGTTTCAAAATCATAATCCCGAGGTGTTAACTTGCTCTTGGTTTATGATTTTCAATTTATTTGGGGATAGATCCTGACCTATTCTCCGCTCGTGAGATTGAGCGCCCAGGCTCCAGCCTCGCCTTCTTTGGTATAGGATTTATCAGCAATTTTGATCGTTTCTTTTTTGAGGGGGCCAGTGGTTTGGCTGTGCCCTTCAAATTTTGCTTCGTTATGGTGAAGTGTGATCGATTCGGTGGCGGCGAGACTGCCACTACTGGCTTCAATTCGAAGGAGAGAATCGCCCTCTTTCTTCAATTCCGAAAAAATTCTGGTGATGAACTGAACTTTTGGGTTCGCGGCCAAAGCAATCGTGGATGAGTAGGAAAGTTCTTTAGTGTCGAGTTGGTCGGCCGAATACCACGAGACGCTTTCCTTGGTTTCGCCAGCATCGAATTCAATCTGCCGCATATTCTTGAGGGAAACGGTCGCGGTGGGTGAATTGATATCACGCTCTAGGACAAGAAGGGTGAGATTCCCTTTGCGGTGGGCGAAGGTGGGAGTCCAGGCTCGTGGGAGAAATCCGTAAGTACTCAATTCAAAATTTGGCTTGGTGGGAATATCAGAAATTTTGATTTTTCGGAAATCCGGTTTTTGGCCGCTGATTGAGTAATACCGTGCACCGGCTTTGAAGATGCGACCTCCATCGTTAATTTCCCGCTTTTGATTAATTTTTCCTCCTTCGGCGTTCCATGCGATCAAGTCGACTTCGCGGATTTGTTTCTTTGTGACAAGACCAGGTAGCTTTCCGATTATTCCAGCAACGGTGTCATGTTCTTCAGCGACTGATTTCTTGATGAGATAGTCACTGTATTTATTGGGCATTTCGAGGATCCAAGCCTCTTGTGCGGTAAGCTTAGCGCCTGTTATTATCAGCGATAACAATAATCTTGGGAGTAATCTCTTCATCCCCTTTACAAAGTCATGGACATCATGGTCTTGTCCAGCGCAAAGGAAGCCGCTATGGCTAAAGGAGCAGATGGATCAGTATCAAGCAACGAGCCGATTTGACGTCAAGACCCTAAAGTTGGGCTCGGCGATGCACATGCGGAACCGGCATCCCATTTTTTTGATGTTTCGATATTTTTATCTTATTTTGGTCCCGATCGGAGCGCTTCTTCTCTTTCTAGGTGAGCAAACCTTTGGGTTTTTATGCATCCTGGTCGGCCCTTTGCTTTTTATGCGTAAAACCTTCTGGCAATTTCGCCTTATCCATAGCTCTAAGTCGTCCCCTGAAGCCGGCCAGATGCTGGCTTGGACCTTTTCCGATCATGAGGTCCATCAGGAATCGAAGGGTCATGAGAAGACCCTGAGGTGGAGAGAATTCGAAGATCGCTACTTGTCTCCCAAGGGAATTCTGCTCTATCTCCAGAAGGATCAATATTTTATTTTACCGAAGTCGGCCTTTTCGTCGCAGGAGGATTTTGAGGCTGTGAGTAAAATGTGTGAGACTAAGATTGCCGCTTTATGAAGAGGGTTGAAATATACACAGATGGAGGGGCCCGCGGAAATCCCGGGCCGGGGGGATTTGGGGCAGTCGTCATTTTTGGTCAGCATCGTAAGGAGCTGAAAGGGGCATTTGATCATACCACTAATAATCGCATGGAGCTTATGGCCGCGATCGCTTCGCTAGGAATCCTTAAGGAGCCGTGCTCGATCACATTGTATTCGGATTCTAAATATCTAGTCGACGCCATGACTAAGGGTTGGCTGGTCGGTTGGAAGAAGCGTGGGTGGTTAAAATCGGATAAGAAACCAGTGTTGAATCGTGATCTTTGGGAGCAGCTTGATCAAGAGACTGGAGGGCACACCATCGCTTGGAAGTGGGTTAAGGGACACGCCGGTAACGCACTCAATGAACGTTGTGATGCCTTAGTACATGAGGCAATTGATGCTGGAAAGCTTATCGCAGACTCGGGATACCTTGATCAACAAGCTCACGATCCGGAGTTATTTGGCTAGAGAGTATTCTTTAATTTTGATGCGACAAGGAAGCGAATCAGGGCTATTCTACCATATTGTGAGAGGGATGTTGTTTTTGGCGGTCTTAGGGCTTCCGGCGAGTGGGTTGGTTTTCCGAGATGGTTTAAGCCCTGCCGCGAATACACGCACTGCTCCCACGGGTGATTATGCGGGGAGTGGTTGGCAGCATCAGTTGCGATACCTGACCTCGCATGCCACCATTATTTCCCCTAAACATTTTATTACCGCAACTCATCTTGGTGCTAACCAAGAGCAGGTCACACAGCAGGCCTTTTTTAATGGGGTTGGCCTAAAGACTTTTGCAATAAAGGGCACTCCGTTGAGGATAGGGGATTCTGATTTGCGGGTTTTTGAAATTTGGGAAACTTTCGATAGCTATGCTTTGCTCTACACGAAGTCAGATGAGGTTGGTAAAGAGATGGTTGTTCACGGGCGGGGCATTGATCGTGAGGAGGAAGTCCTAGGAAGAGGTTGGAAGTGGGGCGCTTATACGACGCAAAAATCTCGATGGGGCCGTAATGAGGTGGGCGGTTCCGTAGAGATCGAAGGTAATGAACTTCTGCATTTCGATTTTTCAGATGTGTTGGGCGAGGATGAGGCGATTGTCTCCCCCCGTGATTCGGGTGGTGGTTGGTTCATCAAAGATGGCTCGATTTGGAAGTTGGCTGCAGTCACCTTTTCGGTGGATGCTTCTTATTCGTCTTCCGCGATTCCCTCAAATCAAAATAGCTTTAATGGAGCTTTCTACGATGCCGGTGGACTCCATATTGGTAGTGACGATTCTGGGTGGAATTTGATTCCGATGGGTGGTGAATCTGTGAATCCATCAGATATGCGCTTCTATCGTCAGACCAATGGTTATGGCTCGCGAATCAGTGATTGTGCCGAGGAAATTCAGGCCCTTATTGACCCAGCCATTGAATGGAAAGATCTGAGTCCAGCTGAAAAGTTTAATAATTGGCTCGAGGAATCAGGGATCTCCCTTTCAGGGTTTTCTGATGATCCGGATAACGATGGGTTTTCAAATCTCGAAGAATATCTTGTGGGTTCTAACCCGAGCGATGCTAGCAAAGGAACAGGACCAATGACGATTGATTATCTTCCGGACGGTTCCCACTCCTTCGTTTTAGTCGAGTCGTTGGATTTGGAAGGACGACACCTTACCACGGTGCTGGAGTCCTCAGCCGACTTGAATAACTGGGCTCCAGTTGGCGATCTAACCCAGATTTCGAGTGTTCGGGATAATCCAGCTGGAGTGCAAACTCGCTCCTTGACTCGAACACCCGAACAAAATGGCTCTCTTTTTTACCGCCTTAGAATTACAATGGGTGCGTTGAATTAGCTGAAGAAGAATACGGGAATCAGGATCAAATCTTCGCGACCAGTAAAGGCCACTTTTTTTGGCGGAGGCTAAGACTTATTCCCGTAAAGTGGTGGGTCGTTTCTTCTACTGGGTTATTTGAATATAAACAGATATTCTTTGTCTTAAAGGGACAAGGCTCTTCAGTGTTTGGGAGTGAAGTCCCAAGCTTCCGTTTCCTCACCTAGTTTATCGAGAAACGCGCCGGATGAGAAAGCAAGGAAGAGCGCGGCATCGCCCTTCTTGTGGCGGTTGAGAGCGTAAAGTTTTTTCATTGGGGCGGCAGCTTGCTTGGCTTGTAAACCAAGAAGTTCGATCGCGCGGCAGGCACGGAGTGCAACGGCCCAGTTTGGGTTTTCCAGTTCGTTTATAAGCACCTGGATAGCTTTTTCTGAGTAGCGGCTTTCTCCGGCTAGCCAAGCGGCAGCTTCGATACTGGCCTCAACATGAGCTGTCTGCGTGACGTGGCGGAAGGCTTCATCATTATTCTTATCACTTGGCAGAGAAGCTTTGAGGGCATTGATAATCCAAAAACTGATTGAGGGGTCGGTGGACTTGAGAAAGTTAAGGGTGGATTCGGTGTCTCTCCCAACCGAATCGGCGACATCCCAGATTTGGTCGAGCTTGAGCTTTCCATTCCGAGCAAGATCGGCAATTGATTCTCCATTTTTGTTTACCACGTCAGCCATGACTCCTTCAGGTAGGCATCCTACGTCTCGAGTTTTCTTGCGAATCCTTTTTAGGGCTCGTTGGGCTTTTTCGAGCGAGACCTGCTGAGTGGGGCTTAATTTTTTAAGAGCAAGGTTACGGGTGTTCTCGGGATCGGCGAGGCAATCATAAAACTCAATAGGAGCCCGCTGTGGTGAGACGTAATGAGTTTGTTCGCTTGAAAGGCGCCTCCTAGTATTAAGTGAATAATTGGTAATTTCATTCCGGATTTCACCTAAGTCTGAGAAAACCGAAGGCTGGTTCCAACCGAGAAATGGGTGATAGTTTCGAATGTATAGCCAGCGGTCGTTGCGAACCGAACGGGAGCAGTCAAAGACCTCGTCAACCCGATCACGAGCACCGTAAACCCACTCACGTTTATTTTTTTGATCCAGAAAATTATGTCCCTGCATGTAGGGTGGAGCATCAATTCCGCAAAGCGCGAGAACGGTCGGTGCAAAGTCCACAAAGGAAATTAGCTTATCAGATTTGCTGCCGCCATTTTCGGATCCGGGGACGAGGTGTTGCCATTTTTTCGGAACCCTAACAATGAGGGGCACCCGCATTCCTGAATCGGTGAGAAGTCGCTTGTGACGTGGCATTCCTGAACCGTGGTCGGAGTAAAAGAAAACAATCGTGTCTTCGGCAAGGCCGTCTTTTTCCAGATCCGCAAGAATACTTCCGGTATTCCGGTCCATTACGGTGACGCAGTCATGAAAACGGGCAAGTTCTCGTCGGATCAGCGAAGTGTTGGGATAGTAGGGGGGAACTTGGACTTTGTTCGGTTTGTGAATTTCGTCGGGAGAAAGGCCCGCTTGAATCTCCTTCTTAAATACGTGGTAAGGCCAGACCATGGTGCGCGACTGGTGGGTGGTCATATCGTTAAAAACCGCAAAGAAAGGTTGGCCTTTTTTGCGAGTCCGCCAGTGGGCCTTCGAGCTTGATTCAACCCACGAATTTTTGGTGATTCGTCCTGCATCTGCCGAGTTATAGTCGGTTTTGACATTATTTGTTGTGTGGTAACCAACTTCGCGAAGGTATTGCGGAAACCCTTTTACTCCTCGGGGGAGTGGGAAGGCTGAGCGCATTTGCCCGGTTCCAGTCGTGGAAGGATACATCCCGGTGATGAGACAAGAGCGCGAAGGAGAGCAGACTGGGTAAGCTGCAAAGGCACTGGTGAAGAGAATGCTTTCCTTGGCGAAGGCATCAAGATTTGGAGTGCGAGCATCGAGGTGGCCGTAGCAGCCGAGAGCAGGGCTTAGATCCTCGGCGACGATCCAGAGGATGTTGGGTCGTTCGAGAGTCGAGGCTTTAGAGTTGAGCTTGCGGGCACGAATATTACGAAATTTGACGACGCCCCCTTTGCCGTGATGTTGAATTCCAAAGTAGCCCTTAAGTTGTCTTTCCTCACGAATGTCGGCGACGGGATTTCCATTTACGAAGGTCTCAATACGATTGCCTTGGGCGATGACGCGAAAGTGATTCCACTGGCCTTCTTTGAGCGTGCCTTTGTTCTTTGTAAGCCAGCCACCAAGACCGATTCCATATATTCCGCCAGGAGCTTTACGATCGATCTCGATTTGATAACCTTTCGGTCTACCTTTTTTCCCCGAGCAACGGAATGCGAGGCCGGAATTAAACCCTGGGTCCACAGGGAGGAAAACCTCTAGTTCAGCTTCGAAATCACCCATTTCAATCTTGGAGGTGACCCAGACATTAGTCTTCGCGAGAAGGTGGAGTTCTCCGTTAATGGCTTCGAATTGCTCGACTCCTGCGCGCGGCGTCCAATCGTTAGTCGATTTTCCGTCGAATAGTTCAATCCAATTGGCATGGAGTGGCAAAATGGCGAATGCAGTGACTAGGAATAATCGCATCTTGGGATCTCACCTGATTTTGCCCTCGAGTTCCATCGATAAAAAACTACTTTTGCTCATTCCAAGAGTGGACTTGAAAGCAGGCGCTAAATCGGGCGTAGTTATAGCCGATTGGTTCGATCATTCCTATTTAAATCTACTCTCTATGAAATATTATCTTCTGACTTTGACTCCTTTTTTGGCTAACCTGTCCAGTCTCCAAGCTCAGGTCTCTGTCTCCGACGCTGGGCGTTGGAGCAAGGAACAGGTCAAGAATGAACGTCCGGCAGTTGTGACGCCTCCAGGGCACACTACCGATTCCAAACCAGGTGCAGTGCCATCCGATGCCATCGTCTTTTTCGATGGACGTGACCTTTCGAAGTGGAAAGGCCGTGCCAAGGATGGAAATGATGGTGCAAATTGGCAGGTGAAGGATGGTTTTATGGAGGTGGTACGAGGAACTGGATCGATTCAAACCCGCATCCAAGTCGAGGGAGATTGCCAATGGCATATCGAATGGTGCACGCCGGCTGAGGTGAAAGGGAATAGTCAGGGGCGCGGCAATAGTGGCGTCTTCATTGGAGGATATCCCGAAGTGCAGGTGCTTGATTCATTTAAAAATGATACTTATCCCGATGGTCAGGCTTCTTCGCTTTATAAGAAAAGTGTTACCTTGGTAAACGCGAGTCGTGGGCCGGGTAAGTGGCAGACCTATGATATTATTTGTATTCGGGAGAAAAAGGGCGCCGATGGCAAAGTGATCCAACCGGGATCAATCACTGTGCTACACAATGGTGTAGTGACGCAGTTCGCAGTGCAAGAGGGTGGTAAGGCGAAGTCAGGCGGACTCTCACTTCAGGATCATGGTAATCCGGTTCGATTTCGTAATATTTGGGCGCGAAGGTTGGTTGTGCCGAGGATAAAGCCTTCCGGCAATTAAGACCCCACGATTGAGTGATTTTTTGGGTATCGTTTTTCTCTGGTGCCGAAGGTCTTTGTTAAGAAGGCCAAGAGAAATATGGGTATGGATTAAGTGTCGCGTAATTTTGAAATGGGGTAGAGGGTATTTCTAGGCAGAGATTTACGAGAGACTTAGAGCATTGCGGTCTAGGGCCCTGTGGTATTTAAGTTTTCGGCCGGTGCTAATAATTCGGGATTTTGCTGATCAAGTTTCCGTATTGAAGAAAGAAAATTGAGAATGATCGATTGCTTTGGAGTTCTTCGTGGGTGGGAGTCATAGGTTGATATTATTGAAAAATATGTGCGTAGGACTGCGGGTGAAATGTGGAATCGTCGCGGTCTTTGTGGTGCTGATGAGCTGTTTGGGGAATGCTCATGCCGGAGAGGTCCAACCTTCGGTGGTGGTTCAGCAGATTAAGGGCAAGCCGGTGATTGATGGAGTTTTGAATGAGGAGGAATGGATGCAGGCGAAGAAGATTACGAATTTTGGGCAGGTAGAGCCCCGCGAAGGGGAAGAGGTATCGGAGCGGACGGAAGTTTTGTTGATGCGCACGAGTGAAGCTTTATATTTGGGAGTAAGGTGCTTTGATCGAAGTCCAGCAGAGGTTTTGGCAAGAGACCGGAGGAGGGACTCCACGGGTTCAGGTGATGATCGGCTGAGAATCGTGATTGATCCGTTTGCGCGGGGAACCGAGGGATATTTTTTCGGGATTGCAGCGGGGGGGTCGAGCGCGGATGGTATCGTAAGGGCGGGGAATCGTCCGGAGATGGAGTGGGATTGTATTTGGGATGTCAGGACGCGCGTAACTGCCGAGGGCTGGGTGGCGGAGATTGAGATTCCGTTTCGCAGTATTGCCTTCGAGCCAAATCAGGAGAGCTGGGGGTTTAATATTGAGCGCGTGATCAGGCGGAAGGAGGAAAAGTTGCGGTGGGCATCGCCTACGCGGAAAAAATTGCTTTACGCAATGGAGGGTGCCGGGCGGATCACTGGGATGCGGGATTTGAAGACTGGGCTGGGACTAGATGTGCGACCTTCACTGGTATCGCGCTGGCGGGAGGAAATGGGTGGTTCGAATACGTTTGAAATCGTGCCGTCGATCGATGCCTTTTTTCGGGTCACACCATCATTGACTACGACCCTAAGTTGGCAGACAGATTTTGCAGACACGGAGGTTGATAAACGGGTGGTGAATACCACAAGATTTCCTCTTTTCTTCCCCGAAAAGCGGGCCTTTTTCTTGGAAGATGCTCGCTATTTTCGCTTTGGGGGAATCAGAAGAAGCCCCCTCCCTTTTCATTCGCGGACGATCGGTTTGTCGGGGAATGGTGAGCGTGTGCCGATTGAGATGGGCGGGAAGTTGACAGGCAAAGTGGGGAATTGGAATCTGGGTTTGCTTGGAGTGGGATTGGAAGGAAAGGGGGGGGTGGAAGCTGATGACGTATTTGCGGGCCGGGTGACCTACGACTTGTTCAAGGAGTCCCAGGTGGGAGTGATTGTGACGGATGGTGATCCTCGCGGTAATGGATCGGCTCGTACCTATGGTTTAGATTTTCATCTGAAAGATAGTAGCTATCTAGGGAGGGATGGGAAAACAGGCGAATTGATTGGCTGGTTAATGCAGACGGACGGTGATGGTTTGGATGACTACGGGTGGGGGTTGACTGGGATCTACCCAAACAATCCTCTCTACATGCGGGTGGGACTACAGCGAGTGGGTAAGGATTTGGATCCAGCGATGGGATTTGTGAGGAGACCGGGAATTTACGAATTTTCTTCGTTCTTCTCGTATGAATTTGAGTCGGGTGGGAGGAATTGGAACGAGATTGATTTTGATTTCTCGGCGGGTTTTGATGCTGATTTGGGAGGACAGGTTTTATCGGAGGATTTTGAATTTGATGTGACTTTTGAGAGGAAGGGCGGAGGTGAATACAATGTGGGTATTGAGCACGAGCGCGAGCGCTTCTTGGAAGATTTTGAGATCCTAGATGGTGTGATTATTCCAGTGGGTGATTATCGGCACACGCGAGTATTTGGTGGGTTTAGCACACCTTCGTCCTGGAGGTGGGGGTCCAGATTAAAACTGAGTGCAGGGGAATATCTGGGAGGGCAGAGGCAGGGAATTGATCTGGAGATGTTTTGGAAACCAAGCTCGCAATGGGCCACGCGCGTTTCGGTGAATAACGATTGGAATCAACTGCCTGGAGGGGACTTTGAAACCTTCGTGGTGAATGGCGCGCTACAGTGGACACCGACAACGGAACTACTTTTGACGACCGATTTGCAATATGACAATTTATCGGAGAAAGTCGGAATCAATGGGCGCGTGAGGTGGACGGTAAAACCGGGGAGTAATGTTTACTTTGTGGTGAATCAGAGTCTGACTAAAATGGGTCCGGAGCGGCGCTATGAAAGCTCGGGCAGAGAGGCGGTAGCCAAAGTGGGTTGGACGTGGAGGTTCTAGTTTTTTTGGTCTTTGCGATTAGCAACTCCAAATTTATCGGCGTATTCCTTTGGTGGAATGAAAGGTCGGTGGGGATCGTAGGGATTGAGTCATCTATTGATTAATACTTATCTTTAACTAAGCCCCAAGAGCGTGCTGGCTTTAGTCCTTTCGCCGTGATCAGATTTCTTTATGAGAAAAATAAATCATTCTGCCTGCCCAACCGAAATCCCGCATTAGACTACTAGCGATGGCGGATAATGATTTTCACTATGAACTGAGCGATCGTGAATTGGCGGCGCGGATATGGGTCCGCTTACGCCCCTATCGCAGACGAATCGGATGGGCGTTGACCCTTCTTGTCTTTGCAGTTCCTTTCGTGAATTTTCATCCTTTAGTTTGGGGATTTGTAGCTGACGCTTTAGTTGATCAGACTCTTACATCCGATGTTCTCGTGATGTGGCTCTCTATTATGCTAGGGAGCTATCTCATCGGAATTGCTGCGGGTGCGGTTCAGAGCTATCTTCTCGAAAAGACAGGTCAGGCTTTTGTTCGAGATATTCGGGCCGAGCTTTTTTCTAAGTTTCAGGAACAGTCACTTGCTTACCACCGTGATTGCAGAACTGGCGAGCTGGTCACTCGTATCACCAGTGATGTTGATGCGATGGAGCAATCGGTCTTACAGGGATTGACTGCATTGGTGGAGGAGTTCGTCACTTTTATCGTGGTGGCCGGAATGGTTCTTTGGATCAGTCCGATAGTTGGTGCGGTTTCTATTATGCCCCTCGCTTTCGCTTTTATTTTTATTCGAAAATACAATCGCAGGGTCAAATCACTTTATGCTGGAGTGCGAAAGAAGCTCGGGAATATCGGATCCTTCGTGCAAGATCGGTTAGCTGGAATCTTGGTCACTCAATCATTTGGCCGTAAGGATCATGAAACAGAGAAATTTCGCGAGAATGCCGATCATTTTTATGATTCAAGTGTTAAGGCAAGTCGGCTTCGGAATACCTATTTTCCAATCGTTTCAGTTTTTGGCTTTCTCAATAATGTCATCATGTTGGGCCTTGGGGCGTGGCTCATCATGAACGACAGTAGTCTCTTTTCACTCGGGGCTCTTCTGGCTTACCGTGGTTTTTGGTGGCGCCTGCAGAGTCCCATTCGGACGATTGCTCAAACGAGTGATATCCTCCAGCGGGCTCGAGCAGCGGCTACGCGTATTATGGAGCTTCTCGATAAACCTGTGTCCATCAAAAATAAACCGGACGCGAGATCCTTGGGAAGCGTGAATGGGGCTATAGATTTTAACGAGGTAAGTTTCTCGTATCTCCAAGGGAAGCCGATTTTGAAGCAGGTAAGTTTTTCGATCAAAGCCGGTGAATTTGTGGCGGTTGCCGGGGGGAGTGGCTCAGGGAAAAGTACGCTGCTCAATTTAATTCCCCGCTTTTACGATGTCGATTCTGGCTCGATTACGATCGATGGGACCCAAATCAAAATGGTGACGCTCGACTCTCTTCGCAAGAAAATTGGGTATGTGGGGCAGGACCATTATCTTTTCGATGGCACAATATGGGAGAACCTGATTTATGGTGATCCGGCTGCTGCTGAGGAAGAAATTTTTTCAGCTGCCAAGAAGGCTAATGCTCATGATTTTATTCTGTCTTTGCAGAATGGCTATGAAACGCAGGTCGGCCAAAATGGAGTGAAACTTTCGGGAGGTCAGCGTCAACGATTGAGCTTAGCACGAGCTTTTCTGGCCATGCCGCGTATCCTCTTGCTTGATGAGCCAACCGCTTCAGTTGAGCCCGAAAGTGAATTTTTAATTCACGAGGCAGTTTTAAAACGCTCACGGGAGAGTGGTGGGACTACGGTTCTCGTGACTCATCGCATTGATCTTCTCCGTCAGGCTCCGCGTATCCTCTTTTTCGATCAGGGAAGATTGGCTGCAGATGGTGCCCATCATGACCTAGTCGATGGTTGTTCGGCCTATGCGGAGGCTTACTTACGTTGGGAAGTGGAAGAAGCGAACCAGATTTCTGTTCTTCGGTAAATTATTGTTCGCATTTTTTGGTTGGTGGCGATGTATTGGGAAATAGTTCTTGGAAGTGATACCAAGCAACGGGAAAAAGACTTTTGGCCCTTAAGACAACCATGATCATAGAAAAAACGCAGGTATTCTTTAAGGTATTTGGCCTTATTTTTTTACTGATTTTCTCTTTGAAGGCGGATCAGGCAGGTGTTTGGAATCGTTTTAGGGGTCCTCACGGTTCTGGGGTTGCAGTTGGCTGTCAACCACCCGTCCGAGTTGGTAAGGATTACGAGGCGTGGCGTGTCTCAATTCCCCAAGGGCTTTCGTCTCCAGTTTTATCGGAAAGCCAGATTTTCCTCACTGCCGTCAGAGATGGCGAGTTGATGACAATCTCTTTAGATAAAAAGAACGGAAAAGAACTCTGGCGAAGATTCCCTCCAGTAAAGGCGACGGAAAAGGTTCACCGTGCCGCGAGTCAGGCTTCTTCAACCGTTCTGGTCGATGAACAATACGTCATCGTCTACTTCGGGTCGTATGGATTACTTTGTTACGACCATGATGGCAACGAAGTTTGGAAGAAGCCGATTCCAACCCCCCAGACTTTGTATGGAATGGCAAGCTCGCCAATCGGGTTTGGTAGAATGGTGATTATGGTTCTTGATGACGACCGAAATCTGCCCGGCAGCAAATTGAGTCGCTCCAAGGTCATCGCATACGAAAAAGCGACAGGAAAGGAAGTTTGGAAGACGGCGCGGCCATTTTCCCGTAGCGGATGGTCGACGCCTATTATCTGGAATCATAAGGCTGGATCGGATCTTGTCGTTCTGGGAGACGGACGTCTCAATGGTTATGATCCGTCGACAGGCGAGGGCAAGTGGCATACTACTGGGTTTTCCCGCGAGACGATCGCGGTTCCGGTGGCTAGCCGTGATCATGTCTTTGCCTCTTCGTCACGGAGAGGTGGTGATGGCGATGCAGAAACCAATCCGAAGCCCTTCTGGGATGCAATTCTGCCCTTTGATGAGAACAGGAATGGTAAGATTGAAAGATCGGAAATGAAGACGCCTTTTACCTTTCCTTTCCGCCCGGAACTTCCAGTTGATCACCCCGGGTTTGGCTTCCCCATGCCCGCCGATCTAGAGAAGCGTGAGGAACGTGTGGACTGGATCTTGAGTTGGTTTGATAAAGATAAAGACCGGGCTTGGAGTGAGGAGGAGTTTATGAAGGGATTCAAGGACAAGCCCGGCAAACCAATTCTCTTGGCTGTTCGTCCGGGTGGTTCTGGGGACGTTACCGAAACTCACTCAAGTTGGTCAGTAAACCGCAATATCCCAGAAATTCCTTCTCCGCTTTTTCACGATGGAATTATCTACCTAATCCGGGCTGGAGGAGTTCTCGCGGCGACTGACGCCCAAAATGGCAAGCTCATCTACCGCAACAGAATTTCGAGTCTTGGAGGTCAGTGCACCGCTTCTCCGGTCTACGCTAACGGGCACCTTTACCTTGTTGCCAGTCATGGGGTGATCTCGGTTGTTGCGACTGGCAGGAAATTTAAGGAGATCCATTCGTATGACCTTGGCGAAGAGTCAGAAACGACTCCATCTATCGACCAAAATTCCATCTATATCCGTACTGAAAGACACTTAATTGCCTTCCGTAAATCGAAGTGATGTTTTTTATCGAAGGTTGAGTAATGCTGGATATCTTTCCCCATCAAAAAAAAGCGGCAAATGGCAGAATCAAATGAATCTCGAACCAGTCCAGGTGTGATCCTGTCTCCGGCAACTAAGGTTGCTGGTCTCGCAAGGGTTTGGCGTCTTATTCTACCGCTGATTTTTCTTGGAACTGGATGGTTTGCATTCGATCACTGGATGCAACCAGAAGTCCGGGAAAAGCGGCAGCGGAATTTACCCCAATTGCCAAAGACAAGAGTTATCGAACTGAATGTTGTTGATTTTGAACCGCAGATCGAAACCAGCGGAGTAGTGAGAGCACACAATCAAATCACTCTCACTTCGCAAGTAAGTGGACGGATAGTGGCAACTCATCCTCAGTTCGAGGACGGAGCCTACTTTGAGGAAGGGACGGTTCTCGTGGAGCTCGACAAGGCGGATTTCAAAACAGCGGTTGCGAGTGCGAAATCGCAGCAAGCCCAAGCGCTTGCCTTACTCGCACAGGAGCAGACACGGGCTAAGCAGGCTCGCTTGGATTGGGAGGATCTTGGTTATAAAGAGGAACCCAGCGATCTCGTACTGCGTGTTCCGCAGTTACGCGAGGCAGAAGCTCGTGTCGAAGCTGCTGCTGCCCAGCTGGACCAGGCCGAGCGTGGTCTTGAACGTTGCCAGATTCGTGCTCCGTTTGATGGCCGAATGCGGCAGCGCATGGTCGGAGTCAGTCAAACCATTAGCAGTGGAACGAGCCTCGCTTCCATTTTTGCGGTAGACTATGCCGAGGTGCGCCTCCCCATCGAGGCTAGGCATATGCGATTTCTTGAATTGCCAGAGGAAGCAAGTGATTCACCGATCAAAATCATCCTTCGCGATGCTCTAGACGAGAGTAATAAAATTGAGCGGGAAGCGTGGATTGTTCGAACCGAAGGGGCCTTGAATGAACAATCGCTCGATCTCTTTGCGATCGCTCGTATTGATGATCCCTTCGGTCGAGAATCTGGGAAGGCACCGCTTCGGATTGGACAGCCGGTTGCTGCAAAAGTTCCCGGGCGGCCCTTCGAGAAAGTCGTTGTGATCCCGCGCGAAGCGGTTCGTCAACTTTCACGTATCACGGTCGTTGATCGAGATTCTCATAGGATCAGTAAACGCATGGTGACTCCGCTCTGGGAAAACGACACCGATTTGATTGTCAGTGACGAGTCCCTCGTTGATGGCACTTTACTTGCTACTGCTTTTCTCGTGTATACTCCGGACGGGACTCCGGTTGAAATTTTGCCGGATCCTTCTCCGGAAGGCGAAACCCCTGTTGCTACTAATGGTAACGATGACAAGACGAACTAATGATTCGCTGGTTCGCTAATAATGGCATCGCAGCCAACCTGTTAATGTTTGCGATCCTCGCGGCGGGCTTCAACGCGGCATGGAACAAGGTGCCCCTGGAGGTCGTCCCTGAATCAAGCGCATGGGAGATCGTTTACATGGAGATGCCCTATCGCGGAGGAACCCCGAAGGATATCGAGGAAAACGTGCTGATTCCCGTTGAACGTGCTCTGGAGGGGATTAGTGGGATTCGCGAAGTTAATTCCGACGGAATGCCGGGAATGGCGAAGTTTTACTTCAAGGCGAAGGAAGGAGTCGACCTTGATAAGCTGCTTGATGAGATCAAGGGCCGCATCGATACCATCTCAACGTTTCCTGGTGAAACTGAGCGCGCGAAGATTATTATTCCTGATTCCAGTGGTCGGTTGCCGGTGCTGAGTCTGGCGGTGACTGGTGAGTTTGATGAGGCTGCTTTGCTCCAAGTCACTAAGAAAGTGCAGCGGGAAATTCTTGAGTTGGAGGGTGTGAGTCGTGCTGATATCCAGGGCGTCCGCAAAACTGAAATCTCAATTGAGGCAGATCTCGCTAAGTTGCGTGCCTATAAGCTCACCTTCCGTGAGCTTTCTGATGCCATCCGCACTTCATCAATCAATCTGACAGCGGGGACGATCCGCAGCGATAGCGGCCGACTTGTTGTCAAGACTCGTGGTCAAGCCTACCAGGCTGCTGAGTTTAAGAAGATCTTGATCCGAGCTGCTAATGGAGCGAACGTCATGCTGGGAGAGGTCGCTAAGGTGAATGATGGGTTTGAGGAGGATCAAAAAATCGTCGAATTTAACGGGCGACCTGCAATGTTTATTCAAGTTCGCCGGGCACGCGGTGAGGATGCGATCGAGATCTCAGATCGAATCAAGGAATACGTTTCGACGCGCGCTCCGGAGGGGGCGCACCTTTATGCTTGGAATGATAGCTCCCTATCGATCCGGGGTCGTCTAGGCACGCTGACCAGTTCGTTGCTTCAGGGGTGTGTTTTGGTCTTTTTAATTCTCGGCCTGTTCCTGCGCCCGCAGGTTGCGCTGTGGGTTGTCCTAGGCATCCCCATCAGCTTTGCTGGCGGCGTTCTGGTGATGTCGATGGATCTACCATTTTTTGAGATCTATCCCATCACCGCTAATGTGATGAGTCTTTTTGGGTTTATTATCGTTCTTGGAGTGGTGGTCGATGATGCAATTGTAACTGGTGAAAACGTTTTCTCGAAATTACGGACTGGAATGGATCCGCTTGAAGCCTCTGTTCTTGGGACAAAAGAGGTCGCGGTCCCGGTGACCTTCGGAATCTTGACCACGATAGCGGCCTTCGTCCCCCTGTCACACGTCAGTGGAGGGTGGGGCGACTTTGCAAAACAGATCCCGCCGGTCGTCATTCCTGTTCTCTTGTTCTCGTTAGTCGAATCCAAACTTATTTTGCCATCGCACTTGAAGCACGTGCGTCCACGGGGGAAAAACATTGGTGGTTTTGGGCGCTTTCAAAAAGGAATTGCTGATGGGATGGAGCGGTTTGTTGATCGTGTTTATATTCCGATTTTGAAAGTCGCGGTGCGTTACCGTTTTTCGGTTTTGGCTCTTTTTATCTCGTTAGCGATGGCGATGGCCGGATACTGGGCTGGTGGCCGGATGGGATTTGCTTCTTTCCCGGCGGTAGAAAACTTGCGTATTTCTGCGGACCTGAATTTGCCCAACGATTTGCCGATTGAGCGGACACACGCCTATATAGAGCGTATTACAGCTGCCACCGAGATACTGAAGAAGGAATACACCGATCCAGAAACTGGCGAGACCCTGATCCGAAACGTGGCTCGGATCACTGGATCTTCTGACTTTGAAGGCCGCTCTGACTCATCGCGTGGCAAGGTTGTTGTCGAGGTAATGCCGCCAAGTGAACGTTCTGAAGCTGGACCAACCAATGCACAAATCGCAAAACGTTGGACCGAATTAGTTGGCGAAATCGAAGAAGCAGATTCGTTTTATATTCATGCGGAAATTACCGGGAAAGAGCGTCGCGAGGAGCAGAAAGAGAATGCCGGGAGTGGTGAACCGATGGCGCTTGAACTACGGGGGCCAAATTCGGAGGCGAAAAATCAGATTGCTGAGGAAATTAAAAAACTGATGCGCAAGTATGAAGGTATTGGTGGTGCTTGGGCGAAGATTAATCGTGGCCAAGACGAGATTGAGTTTACCCTCAAGCCCCGTGCCGCGGAACTTGGGATCACTCAAGGACTTCTTGCGCAACAAGTAAGACACGCTTTCTATGGAGAGGAGGCTCAGAGAATCATCCGTGATAGCGAGGAGATCCGTATTATGCTTCGTTTGCCTAAAGACGATCGAAAATCGCTCCACACTTTATCGCGGCTGAAGATACGAACGCCAAGAGGCGGGGAAGTTTCGCTGGGTACTGTGGCGGATTATAGATTCACTAAAGCTCCGACTTTTGTTGAGCGAAATGATGGTGCCGAAGTGATAAGAATTGGTTGCATGCCCCAAGACGACAACGTTGATATCGTTGGTATCGCCGAAGATCTTGATCCTGAGATTCGCAAATTAACCGACAAAGTGAAGGGGCTTTCTTTTCTTTGGACCGGATATGTTGCCGAGCATGAGGAATCAGTGAAGAAAACCTGGCTTAATGCAGCGTTCCTGATTTTCGCGCTATACGCACTCTTGGCGATTCCATTCCGCTCTGTCGTTCAGCCGATCTATGTTTTATTGGCAGTACCCTTCGGGGTGATTGGAGCTTTGCTGGGACATTTGATTATGGATATTACCCCCAACTTCCTTTCGGTATTTGGAATGCTTGCGCTTGCTGGTGTTGTGGTAAATGACTCGCTTGTCATGGTGGATTTTGTGAATAGTAGGCGGCGTGCTGGGATGCCCCTAATTGAAGCGGCGCTTGCCGCTGGGGCGCGACGGTTCCGCCCCATCATCTTAACATCTCTCACAACCTTCGCAGGTCTTGTCCCCTTGCTGATGGATCAGTCGCTTCAGGCTCAGTTTCTTATTCCAATGGCAGTTTCACTGGGCTACGGCATTCTTTTCGCCACTGGGATCACCTTATTTTTAATTCCCTGCGCCCTTCTTGTTGCTGACGATATTGGCCGATTTTTGAAGCGCTTGTTTGGCTTTCATTCGAATCATTCGTAGGGAAGTGGCTTTAATACCCTAAATTTTTTGTCTCTCTAACTTTCAAGGGTCGGTAATCCTATCATGGATAGATCGGAATTATTTAAATCCCCTGTGAGGCAAGAAGCTTCTGTCCTCGTTTTGTTTCCCATGCCGCTACCTGAAGAAGGAAAT
>TARA_B100001057_G_scaffold165492_1_pt1 | contig 25977 bp, 32 predicted proteins | sample TARA_B100001057 | Tara Oceans TARA_B100001057 (sample SAMEA2621839) | marine metagenome | biome: marine biome (ENVO:00000447); feature: surface water layer (ENVO:00002042); material: "saline water (ENVO:00002010), including plankton (ENVO:xxxxxxxx)" | depth 5 m
AACGTATAATAAAAACTTGTACTTGGCAAGTGTTAGGTGTTGTATGGTTTATGAGTTATGCTCTTGTTACAGGAGGTGACCTTTGGTATACATTAGGCCTATCGCTTACAAGTATACCAGCAGGTGCTCTAATGTTTTACTGTCACGAATGGATATGGGATAAAGTTAAATGAAGATTAGGTACTATCGAAATATTAAAGGGTGGCGTTGGTTAGGATTTCTTCTTGCTATGGCATCCGCTTATATTTTAAGTAGTGGTAATCCCGACTATCAAGTTATGGGTTGGAGTGTTGCATGTTTTAGTTGTAGCATTTGGATTTACATGGGTTGGAAAGACGGAGATACACCACGTGCATTGATGGAACTGTTTTATTTGGTACTTGCAATACGTGGAATTGTTAACTGGATTCAATGAGCGAAGTAGAAAGAATAAAGCAGATAATGCCAGAGGTCGACAAGATCTCTCCTACCTTCTGCTTGGCTAAATGGCATCATGTAACAATATATTTGCAAACAGGTGAAACACATAGTTGTTACCACCCAGCACCACATAAGATTCCACTTGAAGGATTAATTGATAATCCAAGTCAACTACACAATACACCACAAAAGAAACAAGAACGAAAACTAATGCTTGAAGGCGAAAAGCCAAGCGGTTGTCAATACTGTTGGAATATTGAGTGTATGGGCAAAGACTATATTAGTGACAGACATATTAAAACAACAAGTATATACACACCTAAACGTATTGAAGAAATAAAAAATAATCCTTGGGATTATAATATTAATCCAGAATACATTGAAATAAATTTTAGTAATGAATGTAATTTTAAATGTGGTTACTGCCATCCTAAGTTTAGCAGTAGATACTATAACGAAATTAAAAAAGAAGGTCCGTACACAGATGTATCTGCACATCGTAATGATATTGATTGGTTTGAATTATATGAAGAAGAAACTAATCCTTATGTAGAAGCATGGTGGAAGTGGTGGCCAGAAGTTAGTAAGACACTAAACATCTTACGTGTTACAGGTGGAGAACCTTTAATGCACAAAAGCACTTGGCGGTTGTTTGATGAACTTGAAGCAAATCCTAAACCGCATATCCAAATTGAAGTAAACAGTAACATGGGTATTAAAGAATCTCTTGTACACAAACTTGTTGAACGTGTAAAAGAACTTAAAGCAAAGAACTGTATAAGAAGTTTTAAATTATACACAAGCATGGATACTTGGGGACCTAAAGCAGAATATACAAGACGTGGATTAGATATTAAATTATGGGAAAAGAATTTAGATTACTATCTAACTGAACTTGGTTATCCTGTAACGTTTATGATTACATTTAATTTGTTTGCCGTAACAAGTTTTAATCTATTGCTTAATAAGATACTTGAATGGCGCAAGAAGTACACAAGATCCAATGCAGGTGTACAATGGCAAAATATTAGATTTGATACTCCTTATTTAAAAGAGCCAATACAGTTTGATATGAACATATTACCTAAAGATCAGTTTGTTCCGTACATGACAAAGCACCTACAGTTCATCGGAGACAACGTTGATGATAGTGACCGCCATAAGTTTAGTTTGTTGGAGTATGAGCGTTTTAGACGTGTTGTAGACTATATGCGTACAACTACTTACGATGATAAGAAGTTAGCAACAGGACGTAAAACTTTTTATAACTGGTTTACACAATATGATAAACGTAGCGACAGCAATATTGTTCAAACGTTTCCAGAACTTAAAGAATTTTACGATTCTTGTAAATCTTAAAAGCAAGAAGTTGATTGTGTGTTAACACATCATCCATTTCGTTTAGCATTTCTTTACAGTCATCAATACTTAATAACTTAATGCTATCTAACAAGTAACGTATTTTGTTCATACGTTTTGTATGATCTTCTTCAGTATCGTAACTTTCGTCCCAAGTAAATGTTTTAAATCCTAACTCACGAATGTATTCTAATGTATAAGGCGGCGCAACGCAAACAAAAGGACGTTTATGTATCATTGCGTTAACAGTTTTCTCACTAAAGTTTCCTGTAGGTTGATAGAAACGTGTTTCGTTTGCTACAACACAAAAACTCTTTTCATAGTAAGCAGATAAACTTGCTGGACCTTTTAGTTGTCCTACAGGCCATTTTTTATGTGCAGGGTCAACACTTTGTAATTCTGTATCAATACTTAATGGTGGATCACTAAATGCCCAACTATAGTAACCCGGAGTGTCTTGTAAGTGTTCTATAATTAAACGTCTGTGTATACTGTAACGCCAATTAGGACAAATAAAATGTTTATCAATATCATTGTTAACATTAATAAGTCCGCCATTAAATTGATTGCGTAAAAAAATATCAAAACATTTTAGTTCAAAAGGATAAGAGTCTATATATTTGTTTACATTATAATCACAAGTATATACAGTAATTTCTGCATTTAGTTTTTTACTAAATCCTAAAATACTATCTAATTCGTCAGCACGTAATTTTTCCCCGCCTTGGAATTCGCTAAAGAAATCTCTGTTATGCTTTTTACCATCTTCGTATAATGTTAACGGCTCATACAAGTATATGTTAAGTTTTTTAAGTTTCTTTAACACTTTAGTATCAAGGGGAAAATTATTAAAGTCTATGTTGTTTGTGCCTGTGTATATAATAAAAGGTTCTTCAGGAAACCAATGTTCAAATAGTTCAGTAAACATCGAACCTAACTTTGTAGATTTTATAGGGAGATTACCCCAGAATATATCTTGTTTGAACATTACCAGTAAGTGCCGGTGATTTGTAAAGTGTATCTTGGATCAACTCCAATGTTGCTGGCCGCATGTGGAGTATCAGGGTGCCATAAAACAAATTCACCTGCTTTCCAATTTACAAATGCTCTGCTATCTACTTCAAAGTAATGCCCTGGTTTCCAATCTTCTAAGAAAACAATAGCACGTCTTACTTCGTCACGTTCTTTGTTAAACACTTTACAATACGTATTATAATGATCAACGTGTGTAGGCATAATATCTAATGTTTCCATTTTGTAAAATACAAAACCGGGATTATGTAAATTAAGTAATTGTGCTACTTGAATTACATAGTCAGGCATTGGATTTTTACTGTCATACATTTTGCCTGTTGTATTTTTATGGGTATAACCTTGTTCACGCCAAGCATCAGACTCAGCACCTGTAATAGGTTGTCTAATGTAGTTGAAGTTTTTGTATCCTTCGTCCCATAGTACAGGACATTTACCTTTAGCCCACATCTCTTTTTGTATCCAATGTTACGCAGTGAAATCCACCGCCAAGTGTACGTTGATGTCGCATTGGTAACATAGCACACTCTATACCATGTTGTTCAAGAGCCTTACGTAACGGTTCTTGATGTTCTTCTAATGCAACTAACTTTGTATTTACACTAAACAAGTTCATGTTAATCCATGTACTTGCATTGCACCATTTAGGAAAGTGACCTATGTCTACAGGTTCAGGACACCATATAATATCCCAACTTCTAAACGGTTCAGGTAAATCTTCTTTTGCTTTTATCCTACTTGGATTAGCAAGTAATAACCCTTCACGTAAAAATGCAACAGTGCTATCAATATGCATGTAACTATAAACATCTTGTAATATATTTACTTTAGCAGTAGCGCCTACAGCACCTTGTAATAAATTTGCACCTAACTTGTTTGCACTATTACTAACCAAGTATAACAGTTGGTCGTTTGCACGAATTATATTCGCGGCGTCAAAAGCAGGACTGTATTCATTAAGTGCTAAAATATCTTTATTGCCAATACATTCTTTGTTGTATAATTGACTTTCGTTGAAGCAACGTATTTCTTTTGGATTGTCTAAATGATCTTGAAATGCTCTCCACTCGCCTTTTCTTGCACGTATAGGCATTGGTGTAGCAAGTGTTAAGTTACCATGTATAAGCACACTGTCTCGAGGACAGTAATTATAGTAATGACAATCTGTTTTCTCTGGACGTACAACTTCCACACTTTCTGCTTGTAAAAATTTTACAAATGTTTCTAAGTCTTCATTTGCTTCTTCAATAACTTTACTTGGATAAGGACCTTTGATAATTTCTGTTTCGTCTGTTTTATCTGCAAAGTTAACACAACGTAAACTAATATCTATATCGTAAGGTATCTTGGCTTTGTCTGCAATACCAACAATTACTTTTCTAAGTTGTCCCCATTCGTTTGTGTTCATTTGAAAACCTTCATGTCTGGAAGATATGGATAATCGTCACTGCTCCATTCCTTTGTTGGTTCAGTAACATTTTTTAATTTTTCAATACCAAGTTGTGCAGTTTCTGGAGTCATGTAATAATGATATCCTATGTATTGAATATCTTGTTCTCCCCAAGGTTTATCATCTGTTCTACCATCATGTGCCATTGCTTTTAATACTGCATAATCTGATTCATTAGGACATAATATTGCACCGCCTCTACCTAAACTTAACATTTTCTTATGTTGAAAACTTAAACACTTATAGGTGTTAGGCATATAACTATCACGTTTGAAACTAACAGCCCCGTCTATAATTCTTGTACCACCTAATACATATTCTTCCTTCCAAGAAGCATCAACAAACTCCCAACTAATGTTTAACTTCATCAATGTAAATGGAATACTAATATATGTTCTTGTAGGTATCTTTATGTGGGTAGGTTTTAGATATCGTAAACACAGTTCAATAGAATGGGTGCAACTATCTGTTGCTACAGCAAATGGTGCATTATAATACTCTGCAATGCGTTTTTCGAACTCTCTCACGGTTTCAAGCATATACATATTTATATGCGTAGTTAATAAATATATATGTGAGTGAAACTATCAAATTACCCGTATGGTCTGAAAAATGGATCCTTGACCAGATCCGATATATTGGAGAGAACGCATGAACGTAGGATTTATAGGAGTTGGTAAACTCGGTATACCATGTGCAGAAGAAATAGTCAAAAAAGGACACACAGTTCAAGGCTATGATACTTCTAAAATTATTAGCGAATTAATTATACAAAAACCTACAATTAAAGATGTAGTAACTGGTGCAGACATTGTGTTTGTTGCAGTACCAACACCGCATCACAAAGATTATGACGGAAGCCGTCCTACAAGTCATTTACCACCAAAAGATTTTAATTACGATATTGTAAATGATGTTCTTGAAGAAGCAGATATGCATATGACAAAAGATCAACTGCTTGTTCTTATTAGCACAGTATTACCAGGTACAACACGTAGAGAGTTTGTGCCACGTGTTACACATACACGTTTTGTATACAATCCATATCTAATTGCAATGGGTACTGTAGGTTGGGATATGATCAATCCTGAGATGGTGATGATAGGAACGGATGATGGTAGCGAAACAGGTGATGCAAAACAGTTAAAAGAATTTTATCAAAGCATTATGGAAAACAATCCACGTTATGTTATAGGAACTTATGACGAGTGCGAATGCATTAAAGTATTTTACAATACGTTTATTTCTACTAAATTAAGTTTTGTTAATATGATTCAAGATGTTGCACAACGTCAAGGTAACATTAATGTTGATGTAGTAACAAATGCGTTAGCAGAAAGTACACAACGTATAATGAGTCCTGCATATATGACAGCAGGCATGGGTGATGGAGGTAGTTGCCACCCAAGAGATAACATTGCTTTACGTCATATGGCAAAAGAATTAAATTTAGAATATGATATTTTTGACAGCATTATGACCGCAAGAGAAGTACAAGCAAAAAATCTTGCAAAATTTGTTGTTGAAACAAAAAAGAAATATGGCGGTAGCATTTTCTTAAACGGCATATCATACAAGCCAGGTGTACCTTATGTTGATGGAAGTTACGCACTACTTGTTGATTACTATGTTAAGGAACTTGGAGAAAGTATGATTTATATTGATCCACTTGCAAGTGAAATGCCAAGTAGTCAAGTAAGCCTTGGAGGTATTATTTTACTTGCACACCCAACCCCATACTTAGAATACTCAACAGACTCAGTGTTTATTGATCCGTGGAGAAAAATGAAGCCTAATTCTAAGTATCTTATTATACAATACGGAAACACAAGATAATGTTTTACACTAAGGATCATCCGTTATTATATTTTCCTGAAATAGCAGGTAAAAGTTTACACTGGTATTGTGGTGACGATTTAGAAAACTACAATCAGTACAATAAAAAAGGTTGGGAGTATCATAATACTGCTGACAAATTAGAATACAACTTTAACAGCCTTGGATATCGCACAAAAGAATTAACAGGTCTTAATAACGATTATATTTTAGTGTTTGGGTGCAGTTATACTGAAGGCGTAGGTTTATACGAACATCAAATATGGTGTAATAAAATTAGCAAGATGTATGATATAGACGTAATAAACTTAGCCAAAGCAGGTACAGGACCTGATATTGTTGCGTTAAACACACAATTATTCATAAAGAACAAATTTGTACTTCCTAAATGCGTCTTAATTCAATGGCCACAATCGTCACGAAAAAGTTTTGCATACACCGAAAAGAGATTGTTTACTAATCAAATAAGATTAGAAGATAGGAATATTATGTTCCTTCCAGACGGAACAGAAGAAAAATTCGAAATGATGGATTCAGTTTGGTACCACAAACGTTGGGTTCACGAACAAGGACAAATGAATTATGAGAATCTGTATCATCTAAATAGTGTAAACAATATATGGAACGCACTTGGTGTGCCTGTACATAATTGGACATTTCAATCAGACTTTAAAATAAAGTATGACAAGGGTATGGTACAAACAGTAAAAACTGATATGACTGGTCGTGCAAGAGATGAGGCACATGACGGAGAAAGCATACACGACCAAGTTGTTAGACAAATAAAGGATAAAGTAAAATGTATGATATAGTCTTCATAAGTTACGGCGAACCAAACGCTGATGAAAACTGGAAACATATTAAGCAAATGTTTCCTATGGCAAAACGTGTAAAAGATGTTAAAGGTTTACATCAAGCACACATTGCCGCGGCTAAAAAATGTTTTACAAAAATGTTCTGGGTTATTGATGCTGATGCAGAGTTAATGCCAGACTTTGATTTTAATTTTGAGGTTTCCGAGTGGGATTTAGAAACAGTTCATGTATGGCGAAGTATAAATCCAATCAACGACTTGGAATACGGGTATGGAGGTGTTAAGTTATTACCGCGATCACTCACACTGAACATGGACACTTCCATGCCCGACATGACTACAAGTATCAGTGATAAGTTCAAAGCAATGCCAGAGATAAGTTGCGTAACAGGATTTAACACTGATGCTTTGAGTACTTGGCGCGGAGCATTTAGAGAATGTGCAAAATTAGCAAGTAAAACTATTCCAGGACAAGTAGATGAAGAAACAGAGAAGCGTTTAGAAATATGGCTTACTGTTGGTGCTGAAAAACAGTACGGAAAGATTGCAATGCATGGTGCGGCATGTGGTAAACAATTTGGAGAACACTATAGAGGCAATGTAGAAGCACTTGCAATGTTAAATGATTTTGATTATTTAGAAGAGGAGTTTAATGAACACAAAGATTCCTTTTAAGGATATTGTCAACCTTGGACAAAAGACAATGTTGGATACTAATCTATTCAGCGTTAGTTGGATCCTCGGCAGGTTTTGTAATTACAAGTGTAGTTACTGTTGGCCTTATGCTAACGCTGACAAGCCAGACTATCAGGAATTAGAAATTTATAAAACATCAATAGATGAAATTAAGAAACAAGCAAAAGCAAATGGTTTTGACAAGTTTCATTTTAGTTTTAGTGGAGGAGAGCCTACAGCATACAAAGGCTTTTTAGATTTAGTTAACCACTACGAAGATTATGAAAGCGAATACCTAAGTATACACATGACAAGTAATTGTAGTCCAGCAAAGAAATGGTGGAAAAAGTTTTTAGATGTTACAGAGGTTATGGACAGAAGAAGTATTACAGCAAGTTTTCATGCAGAATTTGCAAATGAAAAAGAATTCGGAGATAAACTTTTGTATCTCCAAGATGAAGGTGTACTTGTAACTATTAATCAAGTTATGGTACCAGAACTATGGGAGGAATATTATGCCAGAAGTAAACGATTTATTAAAAGGGGTCTACACGTTACTCTTAAGCCTCAGTCTGATCCTACCGCTTCTTATGTGGTTGATGGTTATACCGAAGAGCAAAAAGAAATATTACGCACCGAAAGCGAACAATCAGTGCATCAGATGTCGCTCAAAGATGTTAATGGAATAGAATACAGCATTGACCAAGCAGAAAGATTAAATGCATTCGGCTTTAATAAATTTAAAGGTTGGGAATGTAATAGCGGATATCAAAGTTGCATAATTAGAAACAACGAAGTTAAACGTAGTTACAGTTGCCATGATACACCATTAGGAACATTGACTGAAGGGTTCAGTTTGTTCAACATACCAATGCCTTGTATTACACCAAGTTGTGTAAGCAGTGCAGATAGTAAAATACCAAAGAGGAAAATATGAGAATAGGAATAGCAGGTTACGGATACGTAGGAAAAGCCATTACCGAATGTATACAAGATAAACATGAAGTATTAATTAATGATCCAGCTCAAGGACATTACGCAGATTTACAACACGCTGACGCTATTATTGTTTGTGTAAGTACACCAAGAAGTCCAGCAGGGTATTGTGTAATGGATAACGTGTATGAAGTAGTGGAAAAAGCACCAAACAATATTCCTATATTAATTAAAAGCACAATTAGTCTTGAAGGTTGGCGTATGCTTATAGATACTTTCCCTGCAAAGAGTCTAACATTCAGTCCAGAGTTTCTACGTGCTGAAACAGCCATCGAAGATTTTAAAAATACACAGACTGTTTTAATAGGCGGAAATGATACACAGTATTGGTCAGCATTTTTTGTAGAACTGCTGGGTGCTATTTCAGTAACTACAGCAAATGCAGAAGATCTTATTATAGCCAAGTATGCACGTAACAGTTATCTTGCACTAAAGGTTACATATTTCAATCAACTGCATGATCTTTGTAAAGAAGCAGGTGTAGACTTTGAAAAAGTAAGAAAATATGTTGCAGATGACGAACGTATAGGTTACAGCCATACTAATGTAACACAAGAACGTGGTTACGGTGGGCATTGTTTGCCTAAAGACGTAGATGCATTCTTACATCAAGCAAAAGGTTATAATACAGAACTTTCACTACTTGAAAAAGCAGTTAAATATAATAACAAGGTTCGAAATGAAAATTGATATTCAAGATATTAAGTTCTGGATGGACGCAATTCGCAATAGCGAGGACAAAGATCGTACATTAGAAACTTTCTGGGGTGGTCAAATACAATCTAAGTTATGGTTGATTGAAACTATCGCTGAAAAAAACAAAATGATTCGAAATGCTGAAATTGTTATACATGGAGGCTGGAATGGATTGTTAGCAAGTATGCTATTCAATAGTGAAGTAGGTATTAAGAAAGTTATAAGTGTTGATGTTGATCCTGTATGCAAAGAAATTGCAACCACAGTAAACAAGAGATACGAAATGGAAGGTAAGTTTGAAGCAGTAACCTGCGACATGGTAGATTACAAATACGAAACAGAACCATACATTGTAATTAATACAAGTTGCGAACATATTACACAAAAAAAATACAAAAAGTGGTTAGCAAATGTACCAGACTCTGCACAAGTTATCGTACAAAGTAATGATTACTATGAATTAGAAGAACATGTTAACTGTTGTAAAACTTTAGAGCAGTTTGCAAGACAAAGTATGTTAGATATAGAAGTAAAAGACGAAATAGAATTACCTAAATATAAACGTTTTATGGTGATAGGAAAAAAGAAATGATTTCATACCTTACACAATACGGATCACAAATAGAATTAGATATTGCTACAGATCCTGAAGCATTAATTAGTCATGCTAACAACTTTGAATGGGTAAAATACAATCCACGCAAAGATGTTAACAGATGGGGATTAAGTGTTACAAGTCTTGATGGGGGAATGAGTGGTGTTCCGGACTTAGATAGTTTATACGAATATAACAAAGAAAACAATACTTCCTATTCTGAAAAAGAATTTGATGTTCCTACGCCAGTATTAAACGATCAAATAAAAAATATACTTGCACCTTGGGAAGGAAAGTATTATAGAACACATTTCTTAAAGTTTGGTCCAGGAGGATTCTTTCCTCCACACAGAGATTGGAACTATAAGACCGGAGTAGCAGATAGTTTTAGATTAATAATGCCTTTGCGTAATATTAATCCACCTTATTTTAATTTTGTATTAGAAGATAAAACATTGCATTGGGAACCAGGTAGATTATATTTTATAGATACGTTGAAAATGCATTATCTATTCAATAGTGGGTTCAATGATAGTTATTGGTTAATTGTAAATGTTGACTTAGATGAAAATACTATCGACTCAACATTAGAGAGATTAAATCAGAAGTAATGTACCACTATCAAGACATAACATCAATACATTTAGAAGTTACTTCTAAGTGCCAAGCACGTTGTCCTATGTGTCCGAGACGATTACACGGCGGACCATTGCTTGAAGGTTTAGACTTAGAAGAAATATCTATTGATATTTTTAAGGAGTGGTTTCCTATAAGTTTTGTACAGCAATTAAAGTTTCTTAATATGTGTGGTAACTTAGGAGATCCTATTGTTGCAAAAGATACATTAGAAATCTTTAGTTACTTGCGTGAAAACAACTCTGAAATGACATTGCAAATGCACACTAACGGAAGTGGTCGTACAGAGAAATGGTGGAAAGAGTTAGCAGAACTTAAAGTTAAAATAGTGTTCGGCATTGATGGTTTAGAAGATACACACGCATTGTATAGAATTAATACTCATTGGAATAAAGTTATTAAAAATGCAAAAACATTTATTAATGCAGGTGGAGATGCAAGATGGGATATGCTGGTATTCAAACACAACGAACATCAAGTAGATACTTGTGAACAAATGAGCAGTGAGTTAGGATTCAAAGGATTCAGTATCAAACATACCACAAGATTTAAAGATGGTAAGTTTGATGTTCTTGATGATTCTTATAATATTACACATACCCTATTGCCGTCAAGTAAAAGTCTTGGAATGATTGCTCCGGCAAAACAAGCACAACAAGAAAAGTTGCCTTTAATTACTTGTAAGGCAAAACAAGATAATCAAATGTACATAAGTGCAAATGGTAATGTTAGTCCTTGCTGTTGGTTAGACTTGGAATGGTTACCACAGCATAGTGGAAGTAGAATAGATTACATGGTAAAGATAGGTAAGTTTCCTAATTTACATAAACAATCATTTAGAGAAATATTTGACAGTAACTTCTTTAGTGGTATTAGTGGTTGCTGGACCTCAACAGGACTTGCAGAATGTTCTAAACAATGCGGAAGTTTCGATAAACTAAATGCACAGTTTGAAAGGAAGGAACATGTCTAAAACATTTTGTCCTTTACCTTGGATACATTTAGCAACACGACCTAACGGAGACATTAGAGTATGTTGTACTGCTAATGCATCAGGTGCAGGAGTTGAAGATGATAAAACAGTAGGACTTGTTAAGAAAGACGGAGTAAGCATGAACTTGCGTGAACACACTATTGAAGAAGTATGGAATAGTGAACACATGCGTCGAACAAGATTGCAAATGTTAAATGATGAGATACCAGCAAGTTGTCGTAAATGTTTTGCAGAAGAAAGCAAAGGTATTGTTAGTAAGCGTCAATGGGAAACAGAAGTATGGAAACAACGTTTAGACATAGATAGCATTGTAGCAAAAACAGGAGAACAAGGTGACTTACCTGTAAACGTTCCTTACTTTGATTTACGTTTAGGTAATGTATGTCAACTTAAATGTGTTATGTGTAGTCCACATGATTCGAGTAGTTGGATCAAAGAATGGAAACTAAATCATCCTAAGTATGCAAATAAAGATTTAATTAATGATCAAAGTTGGAACGAAGACTTTGATTATACTTGGTATAAAAAAGGATCGTTTATAGATTCAATGAAAGACCAAGCACAGCATATTAAAGAATTATATTTCGCAGGTGGCGAACCTCTAATGATTCCTGAACACTATAACATATTACAATTTATGGTTGATGAAGGACATGCTAAAAATTGTTGTATTAGATATAACAGTAATGGACTTATATTAAAACCTGAACTGTTTGTGTTATGGCAACACTTTAAAGAAGTAACATTTAATTTTAGCATTGATGCATATGGTGAAAAGAATGATTACATACGTCACCCAAGCAAATGGACAGACATTGAAAAGAATATAAAAATACTTGATTCAAGTAATGCAAATATCAATATTAACATAGCGTCAGCAGTGCAGATGTTTAATGTAGCACATCTTGATGAACTTGCTGAATGGAAACTTGATCAAAATTTTAGTAAAGTAAATGCACAAACACAAGGCGGTATGATTAGCACACACCTTGTATACTTTCCATCTTACTTAAATGTACGAGTCTTACCAGAAGAGTATAAACAATTTGCTAAAAAACGCATTGAAGCATTTATAGATAGACAAAAATTTAATACACAATGGATTCAACACCCAATGGGCCAAGTACGTTGGGAAGGTTTAATAAAATATATGATGGAAGAAGACTGGTCAGCGAAGTTACCTCAAACACTTGATTACATAAGAGTGCTTGACGAACAACGTGGATTAGACTACACCAAAATATTTCCTAAACTTGGAGAGGCTTTATGCGAGTAGGATTAACAGGACACAAAGCAGGAATTGGAAAAGCATTTTACGAATTATACGAACATGATTATGTTTGGGTACTGCTTGATAGAAATGAAGAATGGTCATGTGATGTAAGAGATACTGCAAAAGCATTTGATCATTTACGTGATGTTGATATCTTTATTAACAATGTTTACTGTGAAAATACACAAAGTACACTATTCGATACGTGGAGTGCGTTTAATCAAGACAAAGACAAGTTGTGTATAAACATAGGATCGGTTGTTGCAAACACTACAAATGATATTTTCTTTGAAGAAGATTACTACAAAAATAAATTAGAACTACACACAAAAACAAATCATTGGAATAGTTTAAGATCTAACTGCAAAGCAAGTCTTGTTGTTCCTGCATTTTGTGATACAGACTTTGCAGGCAAAGATGTTTATAAAAGTAAAGAAGTATTAGAAGAACTAAGAACAAAGTTTCATTATTTTAAACAACAACACAAATTACTAAAACCACAATCGGTTGCAAAAGTAATTAAGTTTATAATTGATGAATGGGAAAATGGAAACCATATCAATGCATTAGAGATGAGAAATTGAAATTAGAATACGTAGACATAACAAAAAGAGATTGGTTTCTTGTTAGTTGGACTCTCAGCAACAAGTGTAACTATCGTTGTGAATACTGTCCAGACATTTTACATAACGGAAGTACAGGACAACCTAAATGGGAAACTGTAAAAAACTTTGTTGAAAAACTAAAAACACCTAAGACAATGTGTTACAGAATAAGCGGCGGCGAACCTACATACTGGAAACACTTTATTGATCTTGCAAAACTTGTAAAAAAACAAGGACACTATTTTAGTTTTGTTACAAATGGAAGTCAACGTACAAAGTACTACAAAGAAATTAGTAATCACACAGACGGATTTATTATTTCGTATCACCCACAATATGCAGACGTAGAACATTTTATTGAAGTAGCAAACGGTGTTGACTGTCCTGTTGCTATACATCTAATGATGGTACCAGAAAAATTTAATGAATTAGAAAGCATTGCTAAACAGTTATATGAAGGTAGTGATAATCTTACAGTTGAGCCTAAGGTGATAGTAGACAAAACAAGTCAAGAACATGTAACAAATGAAGTTACAGTTTACACACCAGAGCAAAAAGATTTAATTAATAACTGGAAGTACAAACGAGAGTTTGACTTTAGTAATTTACACCGCGGAGAGTTACTACTAAATAATTCAGTAGTTACTGCTAATGAAATCCTACTACAAGAAAAGAATCAATTTAGTGGTTGGAAATGTTGGGCAGGTATTGATGGAGTAAACGTAGATATGTGGGGTAACCTATATAGAGCAGATTGTCAATTTGGCGGTGCATTAGGTAACCTTGAACGTTATAAATTACCCACTGATCCAATAGTATGTGGTAAAAGTGTGTGTAGTTGTTTAAGCGACATATTCATTAGAAAGGAAGTTGGATGTCAAACGTAACACGCAGAGATGCATATAGAGTATTTTGGTTAGTAAAGGGACACTTTAATGCAACAGAAGAATGTATCTTTGATTGCTATGATAGTTATTTTAAAAGAGTTTGGTACATGGAAGAAACATATTTACGTGAAGAAGGTTTTGAAGAAGCATACGCAAAGGTAACAAATACATATACTCAACGTGCCTGGGACAGAACAGTTGGTTGGGGCAAAGTACCAGAGGAATATCAATGCAAATAGTTATAACAGGCAATCCTCTTTACGAAGGGTTGTGTTCGGGTATATGGGAAGCCTACAGTCGTAATCAAGTAGAATTTATTGGTAGATGGAATGACTGGGATCTTACAGATGCTGACGCAGTAGCAGAACACGTAAAAGATTATGATGTATTTGTAAACAGTCAATACGGTCCTAATGGCGAACAAGTAGAATTGTTGCGTAAGGTATATGAAAAGTTTAATGGTGATCACATTATTAATATTTCAAGCACAACAAGTTATTGGGGTGACGGATATAGTCCAGGCGACTATCTTAAAAACAAAACAGAACTTGATGAATTAAGTAAGAAGTATTCACAGTACGGAACATTTGGTGATAATAAAATTCGTGTAAGCAATATTGCTTTCGGTCAACTTGCATCACAAACACAAATAGATAAAAGTACTAATAATAAAATTAGTTTGCTTGAAGCAGGTAAACTTGTTAAATGGGTAATTGATAGTCCGCGTAGTTACAACTTACACTATATGGCACTTGACCCTATACAAAGAGATCTTTAAGTTCAGGACAAAAATTTAAAACACTTGTATCTCTAATCCTATCCAAATCCTTAGTATAGTTTACAAACATATCTAATAGTTTACTATTATTTTGTTCGTATGTTATGTTAGGTAACTTGTGTTTAATGTTGTTTAATATTTCATTAGGTAATACACGTGGGTTCAAGTAGGCAGGTTGTGCTACAACATTATTAAAGTATATACTCCAATTATCTTTTTTATTAGTATCAAACCAATCTTGTATTTTACCCAAGTGCGAAATGTTATATGCCATTACAGTTACAGCAATAATAATTCTATCAAAGTCATATTGTTTTAAATTATCATTTAGTTGTTCAAACGTAAAGTTCTTTCCACCTCTAATGTATTCATACAATCCATCAGTACCTTCAACACTCACTGTCCATTTAGTTTCGCTATAATGTCTTGCAAGTTCTTGTACTTCTTCATCAACAATCGTACCATTCGTAGTCCAGTCAAGTGTAACATTTTTTGCAACTCCTAAGTCTATAAATTTCTGCAATATCTTTTTGTTTGCAGGCTCCATGTAAGGCTCTCCGCCTTTAATACTAAGATAACGTAATCCCATAAACGGAGTAGGATCTTCAAATAGTCTTTGTATTATTTCTTCACTTTTATTAACATATCCAAACTCTGGATTGTCAGTTCTTCTATGATATGGGTTACCATTTTTTGCAAGTTTAAGTTCGTCCTTAACCCAAGCACTTGAATTGATTCCGTCGCACATACGGCATTTCAAATTACAAATATTACTCATATTAAACTCCAAAAATTTGATATCGTGGAAGTTTTTTGAGTAATCATTATTGGAACCTTCAAGCATAGGATTCAAAATATCACGGAAGAATAATCTTCGGCTATGACCTACTGTAGCCTCTTTTAAAGCACATTGTTGGCACTCGGGCGGTAACACTCCACTACGAATAGAATCCTTTGTGTATGACGCTGTAAATGCGTTTAACACGGTGTTTAAGGGCTCTTGTAGCACGTTTCCGTAGCGGTTTGTGTACACACCATCAGGTACAATATCGCCGTTAAAACGTACCAAAATACTATGCCAAGGTGCGTAACATTTCATCGAATTTCTCTCCAAAAGCAGACCTTAAATCGCTTTCCAATTTGTTAAAAACCACATTGGGTTGATACACACCTACATTGTCCCAATCAATTAATTCATAGGAATTGCCCTGTACAATAATGTTACTGAGTACCCAATCTCCGTGTGCAAATGGTTGTGTTTCATTTATGTTCTGTAAGCAAAAGTTGTGTATACTTTTTATAAATTCAGGGGTATGCGGTAATGTGTTTGCTACAGTGCCTTTGATAATTTTAGTATCAATAAACATTCTACCACCTTCAACACCGTGATTAATAATGTAACCAGGACGTACTTCTTCCATTATATCAATATGGTCGTCAAGCCATTCTTGATTTGTAAAGTCCCATTGTTTACGATAAAAGTTTGCACCTTTGTAAACACGTCTTAGTTTTTCTTTATTTTCCTTTATTAATTCCATATGCTTCTGCAACTTCAGGAATGTAATCCTGTATGTGGCATCCTCTTAATTTATCAAATGTTTTTATCCAATGTAAAAATGCATTTTGTTGTATTTGATCTGGCTCTTGGTTTACCCAATACTTAAATTTTTCTGGAGCAAACTTTTTAATTGTGTCAGGTGCGTTCTTTGAATCAAAATATGTAGGATGAAAAAGTAAATTATCAAACACATCAAAGTCGTTTGTCTTTGCCCACTCAACAATAGTATCGTAATTATGTAAGTTCATTATTTGTATAGTTGGACCTACACTTTTATATTTTACAAATTCTGCCCAACGTAACATATTTGTTTCTACAGTTTGCCAGTCACTTCCCCAACGTATGTAATCATTTACTTTACCTATGCCATCAATACTAAAACACATATTAACAGTATCGAAACGTTTTAGTTCTTCATATACATTAGGATTGATAATTGTAGCATTAGTATTAAATCTTATTTCAACACTGTTATCTAATTTCTTAAGGAACTTATGTAAGCCTCTTACCATCATAGGTTCACCACCTGTTAGATATACTTCTCTAAGTTCAGGTAAACTTGCAAGATAATCTCCACGTTCTTCTGTGTACCAATCGTAGTTAGGAAACTGTTCATTACCCCAAGGTGATTCCATACCCTTTGCAATTAGTTCTTTATGATCCTGATTAACACCACTTGATGTTGCAGGGTAACACATAGTACATTTTAGATTACAATTACTACCAAAACGTAAATCAAGGTGGCTTACACCAGGCCCATAAGGTCTTGGTTTTGTACGTTGACTACCTTCGCCTGATGATTCTTGTATTTCACACTTCTTACAAGCCTCTGGAAATTCGTTATTATCAAACTTTTGTACTGCGTCTTTAAACACTTTACTTTCACGCCATTTTTCTATAGTGTGTGTTTGAATATTTTCTTTGTTTGTAGGTTCGTTACTAATACAACACAGACGAAACTCACCAGAAGTTCTAATACAGACTTGATGATCTAAATATTTACACTTCACCGCAAGTTACCTCACATATTTTAAATCTATTATCGATTGGGTGATTTAGTATATCGCTTTCAAGTATTTCTTCTAATGGCATATTATTAACATTAGGCCATTCTACACTATTACATTCTTTTGCATAAGGACTATCAGGATTTTTAGCATAACGATCACTTAACAAATAGCAACAAGGAAACACTTCTCCTGTATGACTTATTTGTACTTTTTGTTTTTTCTTCCACTTACAGGTTATACAACCTTTATCAAATCCTTTTTCAATTAAACCTTTTACACGTTTTACATTATCTAACTTACTTGTATCATATGCAATAGTACGTGCTTGTTCTTTTTTAGTTGATTTAAAAGTTTCTACTGCTTTATTAATAACACTGTCAATAGCAGTAAAAGTATAACCACCATTAATGTCAAAAACTTTAAAACCTATTTCTTTGCTTAATTGTTCTGCTTGTTCTATTTGATGTTTGTTATGTTCAAACACAAGCATACGCCAACGTGCAAGTCCACCTGCATCTATAAATGCCTTTGCATTATCCATAACATTTTTCCATACTACATGTCGTCTATATAAATGATTAGTATCTTCTAATCCGTCTATGCTAAAGGTAATGACTGCTTGAGGAAAGCCACTTAAAATTTGTGCTAACATTCTATATAAATTAGGTTTGCCTATACCACCATTAGTGTGTATCATAATTTTACATTTCAATTTTCTTGCATACTTTAATGCAAAAGGTAAATTAGGATTCATTATAGGATCGCCATAAGATCCATTAAAAATTATTTCCTCAATTCCTTTAGCATTGTCAACAATGTTCTTCCAAGTGTCCATATCCATATGCCCAAGAGGCATATTAGGATTAACTTTTATTCCATCAATATTTCGTGAGCAGTTACCGCACATAGCATTACAATGGCTCGTGAAGTCTACTACAAGTGTCTTTAAGTCCTTTTTCCGTACGAATGGCATCATAGTATTTACCTGCCAAAAAAGTAGCATTTAATGAACCTTGGCAGGTAAATATGAGTATGCAGGAATTAGAAAAATACCATAACGAGCATGGCATCCTGAAGCAAGAATTATACCCAGATACATTTGATCCGAAGTGGTTAGTAATGGAAAGCGGTTGGGGTTACTTTCATCTTAGTGCTTTAGATAATCAACCATGGAAAGAAATGCACAAAGAAGCAGACGCACTTGCTGATAAGTTTCATAGTCATAGAGAAGATAGTTATGGTAAAGGTTGGAAGAGTCTAACATTACATGGACTAAATGAAGATACACAAAGTTTAAATCAATATGGCGATAGAGATAAAGTCCTTGAAGAATTAGATTGGACTTGGGTAGCAGATGAATGTCCTGTAACTAAAAAGTTTTTAACAACAGTATGGCCTGCAGAGTTTTTAAATCGTGTAAGGTTTATGTTCCTTGAACCAGGCGGATATATACTTCCACATCAAGATCGTAAAGATGAAGAAAAGCGTTTGAGTGTTTGTAACATCAGTTTAAACAATCCAGAAGGATGTCAATTTGTCTATAAAGACAAAGGCATTGTTCCTTTCAAAGACGAAGGCAGTGCGTTCTTAATGGATATTAGTAACGTACACAGTGTTTGGAATCGTAGCGACAAACCAAGAATACATATGATTATACATTATGAACTTGGTAGACGTACAAGAGATATGTTCTATACATTAAGGGAAAGTTTCTACACTAATAGGAGAACACTTAATGGATTGGAATAGCCTTACAGTTGATCGTTATTACGAAGATCTAAATTCTAATAACGAAGTTGGTGTAGGTATATTAGACATCACACGAGATATCGATAACGAATTCGTTGCCAAACGTACATTCGATATGACTTACTTTTACATTAATAGAATGATTAAAATGAACTTATGTTCATATGTAGGACGACATAAGACTGTAAAAGAAATATTAGAAAATGCAATTATAGAAGGCAAGAAATATTGTATGGTGGCATGCCAAGGATTACTATTATATAGAGGTCCAAGTTTAGTACAGAAAAGTGTTGCATACGCAGAAAACAATCCGCAGTTTTTTGTAATAGGACACATTATGGACAAGCAAGGACAACATCATTATCTAACCAAAGGTGCTTATCCTGGATTACATAGACAATACTTGTTTGTAAATTTAAACAAATGGGTTGAATTAGGACAACCAGAGTTTGATGAACTTGGTGTGTTTACTGACCGACCAAGAAACTACCGCAATGTAGAATACAGTGAAGAAAAGGTTCACAGTGAATATACACCTAAGTGGGTAAAAGGTGCAGAAGGTTATATGCAGAGTACTATTACTGCTGACGGAAGTAACTGGATACATCTTGCCGCAGAAAATGATATTACTATTGACAATCTTGATAACGATATGCGAGAATGTAAAGTATTTTTATATCCTTACAACAAACCAGACATACTTAAAAAAGTATGGTTAGATAAAACTAATGACAAACTTGTTGATCAATTAAACTACAGTCAACGTGCATGGATACGTAAGTTAGGATATCAAGAAGAAATAGAAAAGAATAGAGTGTATGCTTTTAACACAGAAAGATTAAGTGGAGAAGGTGTACGTACAAACTCTCTTATAGATCATTTCTTTAGTGCGGCCGCAGGATTTAAACCTCTTGCGATATTAAATGCAAACGGATTTCATGAAGGCACTACAGTACATTACTTTGATTGGTGCGAAGCAAGTTTAAACTATAAGAAGCATTTATTAGAAACTTGGGACGGTTATGATTTGGATAAATGGCTCTTAGAAAACGATTTACAGTATAATTTCAGTAGCACTTACCGTGCCAACTATAAACAATTCTGGGAACAAGAACTAAAAGAGTTCGGTGGAAACCTTGCTTTTCAAAGATTGTGGACAAGGTATAGAGATTTAAAACATCAGTTTCATGTAATTGATATTGTACAAGATAGTGATAAACTGTTTGATATAATAGATAATGTACATGGAACAAAAGTATTATGGACTACAAACATATGGTCAAGCGAAATGCTACAATGGAATATAGAACCAGAACAACTTGAAAAGCATTACACAAAATTTAAAAGTAGAATAAAAAATCTCGTAGTATACGGACACGACTACTGTGGTATTGATTTAAATGATAGTGTCAAAGGAAATTATACGCATGTCAGATTTGCATGATATGGCAAGACCACATTGGGAAATGCCTGTCTATGAACAAAAAGTTCTTACAAATGGTGTTAAGTTTAATTACTATGACTGTGACGTGTGTGTAAGTGTTAGCGGCGGAATAGACAGTGCTTTATTACTGTATAATGTTGCACTACACTCTCCTCGTAAGATCCATGTGTACACTTTAGCAAATAATGATCTAATACTTAAAAATGTAGTTGCGGCAACGGCAGTTGTTAATAAAGTAAGAGAACTTACTGATAATCCAAACATTTATCATACAGTCATGCACATGCCAGGATCTAAACCAAACGGTGGCGAAGTAATAGGATACAGAATGAGAGAACATTACGGAAAAGATTTAGAAGTATGTTATATGGGAGTAACACAAAATCCACCTTTAGAAGTAATGGAAACTTGGAATGTTGACAATTGGAGTCACCCATATAGAGATAATACTACAGCCGAATTTGAAGTATTGCCTAATGTTGGTAAAATTTATATGCCGTGGACTAACGTACATAAAAGACACATTTCGGCAATTTATAGAAGTCAAGGAATATTAGAAACTTTGTTTCCTGTAACATATAGTTGTGAATGGTATGCAAAGGATGGTAATGATCCTGGTATGAAACACTGTGAAAATTGTTGGTGGTGTGAAGAACGTTATTGGGGGTTTAATAGATATGTATAAAGTTGTACGGATTGGAAGATATTGTAGAATTGCAGGTTGGGAATTAAATGTTGACCTAACAGATTATTATAAAAGAGCAAAAGAAAAAGGCTTTGTTAATAATGCAAGTCGTGAAATGCTTATTGATTGTTTTGACAATGAAAGCCAAATGCACTTGTTCTTACTGTATGAAGATGATACGATTATTGGAACACAAGTGTTACATACGTTTCCAGAGATGGGACCTAATTGTTGGAGAGTAGGAAGAACAAGTTTACTTGTACCACCATTAGGAAAAGGCAAAAGTATTATTACAAAGTTTCAAAATCATACAGACCAATTTTTACATCCTGCCGTTATTAAATTTGTAGAAGAACGCTATGGTGCAACATTGTATTCAACTACAAATATGAATCCAGAAGCCAAACAAAATCAATCGCACTTAATATATTTTCCTTTATTAGAAAAGATGGGTGTAGTTGATAAAGTTGGGGATATGGAATATAGATATACCAACCAGTCAGTTTGGAAATTTAATTTTAATCGTTTTTGGGAATTATATAACTTATTTCCTAAATGGAATTAAGCAATCATTGCCACCCACGCCGCGCCTGTATAGAACACTGGGTAAGGTGTTGATCCACTGTAACTTGCTGGATCCCAATTAGTCTTGTTAGCAACTGCAATCATTCCAATAACTGGAGTAGTCGGAGCCGCTGTTTGTGGTTCCAATGTCATTACACCTTCAACATCAAGTGTTGATCTTGCACTTGTTCTGTTAATTGCAAGTTGACCTGCACTATCAAATACTAATGTTTTTGGAACTGGTGTAGTATTAGTTCCTGAGTTAGTTACAAATTCAATTTGTCCTGGTGCTTTGTCGTCACCAATAGTTCCGTTAGGATCAGTTCTAAATAAAATTACTGAAGAAAGTACTTTAGTACCACCACCAAAGTCTGGATCAAAAGAAGTTGAACTAATTTCACCAATGTAATGTCCAGCAGTTACTTTAGTTTCACTTCCGCTACCTGGAAAACCACCATAGTAACCATTAAGTGTCATTCCTGAAATATTTGCACTTGTGGCACCGTTTAACGAATTAATTCTTATTGAAGTGCTTTCGTCGGAGTTCCATGTTTGTAATACAGTATCATCTGTAGCAGTTGGTGTACTAATGTTGAAAAGTAAAGTAGTTGAAGTTACATCATCGCTTGTAATATCAATAACACCGTTGTTAAGTTTTACAGAACCATTTACTGCATCAACAAGTAGTGTACTGTCATCTGCAAATATTGAACCGTTAATGTCTGCTGTCAATGTTGAAATAGAAGCCGCATTAAGATCTAAGTCACCTGGCTTCCACTGTGAAGCCGCATTATCCCATATTAAGTATTGTCCAACTGTTGGTTCGTCTGCACCTGATGTACTGACATCACCTAAGCCGTCAATGCTACTACCTGCTAATTGTGTGGCAAAGTTGAAACTTGCAAAGTCTTCGTCTGCTATTTCCCAGTTAGTTGTAGATGAATTGTATTTTAAAATTTTGTTATTAACAACACCTGTTACATCAACATCTGTTAATGCACCAATAGTAGTTGTAAGGTTAAGTGTAGACGCTTCAAAACGTGCATTTGATGTATTCCAAGCAAGTACTTGTCCTGTTGCTGGTGCTAATGAACTATCAACGTCTGTTAGTTTAGCAATTGAAATTGGAGGATTAACTGCAATACCGCCGCTTGTTGCTCCGTCACCTACGTATAATGTGCCGTTTTCGCCGTTAATGTTTACTTTATCAGTTACCCAAATAGGCTCTGCAAGGGCAGGATTAGCGCCAGTCATTGCGCCACGTTCTGCTGTTGTACCTCGTCTAATCTTAAGTGCCATACTTACCTACTCCAAATTTGTTTTGCTATATGTATTTATCCAATACCAATTGTTTTACTATAATGTATTTATTTCTTGAAACGTGCTTTTTTGAATAGGTTTTTAGTGCCTTTTTGTACGTCTTCTTTGATCTTCTTACTGTCCACTGCAAAGTCCACATTGCTTATTGTAGTGCCGTATTCGTTGAATAGTTCGCGGATATCTTTCTCAAAACGCTTCTGCGATAGCGAAGGCGTACATTCTATGATCCACTTTTTCCTATTGGAAAACGTTACCTCTATATGCTGAAGGTATTCGAGTGGTATAGTTTTTACTTCTATGCCCTCGAATACTTCGGGCCAATGTCTAATAACGTCCTCAGGAAGTTTTAGTAGTTTCTTCCTCGGCATAGCGATGCTACGCTTTTTTCTTTTTGGTCGGGACCAAGTCTTCAGCATCACGCCTTAACTGAGCCGCTTCTTTACTTAAACGATCCGCTTGAGATCTATAAGATTTTGCTAAATCTTCGTCACTCATTACACCATCAGTACTTGCTGGTGCAGACGCATCTGCCGCCGCAGGTGTTTCAGTAACAGTTGCAACTGATTGTGTATCGTCTTTAAGAGCCAAGTCAGAAATGCTAACACCTTTTTGTTCTGCAATAACCTTGTTTAATTCAGCAAGATTAATAGTGTCAGTGTTTGTAGGCATCATGTCTACGTCTGTTGTTGGTACTCTTTGTAATTTACCAGTAGAATGGAATCTTGCTAACATAACACTACCGTCTGAAAGACGTGTACGTGCCATTGCTTCAGCAAGTTCTCCAGCATCTTGTCCTGCTGGTGATTCTACTAATTGCATTAAGATATCATGATCTGAATCCGTTAAGTTTTCAGTTGATACTATTAATGCATGTTCTGGATCATTAGGAAGGGTTCTGTATGCAACAGCCACCTTTCTTTTATTTGACTTTAATTTGCCAATATGTTTAATCGCCATTATTTCTTCTCCGTTGTTGCAGTTGCAGGAATTTCACCGCTCATTGCCGCCGCCGCGTCTGCTCCACTAATAGGTTTTGCCGTTGCCGGAACTCCCTCTGGTGTTGCTGGTGCGTTTTGGTCTTGCTGAGCCTTTTGTACCTGCTGAAGGAACATATCTAACTTGTTGTAAGTAGTTCCCACTGCTTGTAATTCATTTGCTTTGAAGGCGCCACGTTGTGTAGCGATATCAATCACAGTCCTTAGTGTATTAAGATCTTGAACTGTAAGATCTACCTGCCCACCTGCCGCTGGAGCACTTGCCGGTGCTTCAGTAGGTGCCGCTGGTGTTTGACTTGTATCAGACATTGTCTTCTCCTTTGTTAACTTTTATTAATGTATATACTTAATTACTTATTTGTATTTTAAATGAGGACACGCCAAAGCGAAATATGAAAGTTCTTTTGGATCCTCAAATCCAATTCTGAGTTTACTTGCTACTTCATTAGAGTCTGTTATAGTAACGTTTTTACCTACATAAAAGCGACTCTTACAGTTTGTAAGTATCCAATTACTAATTGCTTTCTCAATATTATAATTTGGTGAAATCTCCATGTACTCTAAATGAGAACCTGGATAATCTAACTTCCTTATGCCGAAAAAATTAAGAGGATTTGGTTTCATCTTCATAGTGTGCTGTAACTCCAAAAGGTGCTTGAACATCTTTATTATGATGACTATGTATTACAAAAACTGTATCACAGTAATCTTCGTCACCCCATGTTTCCCAAGTGTAACCATCAGTAAACATAATGAACTTCTTAGGGTTGATGTCATTCGCTTTCATGTATTCCCAATTACACATAAAGTCAGTACCACCACCGCCAGCAACTTCATACTCTAATAAGTTGTCATTGCCTGCGTCAAAATCTTGTTCATTGTAAACTTCTGTATCGAAACACCATAGTTTAATTTTGTAATCTTGGTATTGATCCATAATACCTTTGATCTCTGATAAAAACACCTGTGCCTGTTTGTTACTAATACTACCTGACATATCAATAGCAATACACAAGTCAATAGTTTCATCATAGTTTAGTCCTGGAAGGATAGCACTTGTATGCCAAGCCTTACGTGAAGGACGAGTAAATGTATAATCATTTCTAATTGTGCTTTGAATTTGTTGCTGAAGTATTTCTCTCCAGTTCATCTTAGGTTCAGTAAGTTCCTTAATCATACGTTCAATTTCTTTAGGCATATTACCTGCACCAGCCGCCTGTGCTGATTGTAACATACTGTCTTTGATTTCGTCACGTATCTTTTTAAGTTCTTCTTTACTATATGAAGGTTGGCCGTTGCCACCCTTGCCACCTTTAGATGGTGCTTTACCTTTTTTCTGATTTTCTTTATCCCAGTCAATGTGTTCGTCAAGTAATTGACCAAGTTGTTCTAATTCTTCTTCATCATATTTTTTGTAGATCTCATCATACACAGCCTCTGAAGTCCAACCATCATATTTAAAGTCTTGGAAAATTGGAATGTCTGCAGGTTTATCACCAATGTTATCTCTAACAAGAGTATTGTTTACAATGTAGTCAGCCGCGATATTATGTACCTGCGGATCTCTATCTTCTCTACGTGTCATATGATCATATACACAATGTAA
>TARA_B100001057_G_scaffold485171_1_pt1 | contig 25946 bp, 24 predicted proteins | sample TARA_B100001057 | Tara Oceans TARA_B100001057 (sample SAMEA2621839) | marine metagenome | biome: marine biome (ENVO:00000447); feature: surface water layer (ENVO:00002042); material: "saline water (ENVO:00002010), including plankton (ENVO:xxxxxxxx)" | depth 5 m
TTATCACTTGCAAAAGGGGTACCACAATACTTTTGGCACTTACGACCTGTCCAGCCAACGAAATTGAATCCTTGATTTTCTTTAGCAGTTATAGTTATCGAAGTGCCTGTATCATAAGAACCTACAAGTTTACCATGATAATCTAATAATCTATTGTTCTGACGAACTTGCTTTGCTTCACCTAATTCAGATTCAATTATAACTCGATCCTTAATTAAAATATTTATATTTCCTCCATTTATTGAATTTACATAAAGATCGTGCTGGTAGTATTTAGAATAGTGATTAGGAAACTGTTCAATTAATTCTTCAGCTGAAAGTACATTTTCTTGCATTTCATTTTGCACACTATTTTTACTGCAAGAAACAAATATCAAAGATATTGCAAAAATTAATTTAAATATATTCATATAGCAAAATTAAATGTAAACTTTACTGATGCAGAATCTTTACCAACCTGATTTATTATCATAAGTATTATCCCACCTACTCAAAGTAACTTTTTGTCTTGTGTAAAACTGAACTCCCTCCTTGCCTTGCATATGAAGATCCCCATAGAAAGAGTCATTCCAGCCTGAAAAGGGAAACATAGACATTGGTGCAGGAACACCAACATTAATTCCGACCATGCCGCATTTAATTTTAGACTTAAATTCTTTTGCCGCTGCGCCACTTTGCGTAAAAATACTTGATCCATTTCCATAGTTTAATTTATTTATCCATGAAATCGCTTGGTCAAGATCTTTAGGATTCATTATCGATAATACTGGGCCAAAAACTTCATGACTAAATATTGAAGTGTTAGGTAATACATTGCTAAATAGAGTTGGTCCCACAAAAAAACCTTCATTACCAACTAAATCTCTTCCATCTCTTGAAAGAATAGCCTCTTTTGAAACACTATCTATTATCGAAACGATTCTTTCTTTGGATGCTTTATCTATAACTGGTCCCATATTTGTATTTGGATCAAGTAAAGGCGGACCTACTTTAAGATTATCCATCGATTTAATAATTCTTTCTTTTAGAGAGTCCGCTATTTCACCTACACCAACTAAAAGTGAGCCTGCCATACATCTTTGTCCAGCACATCCAAAAGCAGCACTCATTACAGCTCTGAGAGTTGAATCTGGATCAGCGTCAGGCATAACCACTAAAGCATTTTTTGCAGCACCTCCAGCCTGAACACGCTTACCATTTGCACTACCTAAATTGTAAACATATTTCGCTATTGTAGAAGACCCAACGAAACTTACAGCAGAAATATCTGGATGAGTACACAGAGTATCAACAACCTCTTTTCCTCCATGAACTAGATTCATAACTCCATCAGGAAGCCCCGCTTGTTGAAGTAATTCGACTAATTTAACTGCAGTCAAAGGTACTTTTTCACTTGGTTTCAAAACAAATGTATTTCCACATGCTATAGCAATTGGAAACATCCACATAGGCACCATTGCAGGAAAATTAAATGGACTGATACCGGCACATACACCAAGTGGTTCCCTAACTGTTAATCCATCAATATTTTCGGCAACCTGAGGTAATGACTCTCCTTTTTGAAGCTCAGCTATTCCACAAGCATACTCAACAACCTCGAAACCCCTCTGTATGTCGCCTCTTGCTTCAGCTATTGTTTTTCCATTTTCAGTAGAGATAAGTCTGGCAATTTCATTGAAATTTTGTTTTAATAAACCTCTATAATTATGCATTACATTTGCTCTTTTAGTAGCTGGTTCTTTTGACCACGAAGAAAAAGCTGTCTTAGCATGTTTTATTGCTTTTGAAACCTCTATGGATGATAACATAGGAGTGATAGATATGACCTCTCCAGTAGCTGGATTGAATACCTTTGTATATTCTTTAGTTTCTATTTTCTCCCACTTACTACCAATAAGAGAGGGAACTATTGATGCAGTTACTACCATTTTTTTTATTTAATTATTACTACAAAATCAATATTAAAAACCCTGTTAAGAAATTAGCTAAAATATTTTAACTATGATTTAACCATCCTTTGGGTATTTTTTAACATTCTTAATCGTAAATTTATTAAAGTAAACTTCTATCATTTTTTTGTTTAATTGATTTTGGTTAGTCCGATCGCTTTATTTTTGATAAAGCGATCGGTTATTTATTGTGATACCTCATATTCAAATTCCCAATTTGGATTTTTCAAAACGTTAATTATGTACCTAACCGTTAATTCTTCTCCTTTTTTAATTGGTTTTGTTGTAACTAATCTTATGTGTTTAATTTGACCTAACTCGGGATCTTCTTTCGATAGAACAGCTTTACAATTCGGTATTTCATGATGATTTATAAAACCACCCAAAGACAGTCTAATATAACCATCAGGAAACCTTGTGTCATAAACATGAGAAATTCCTAAATCTGTTCCTTCTTTAATATTTGACTTAGCAATCAAACCTAAGCCGTCTATTTTACTTTGTTCAATTGTTAAGAATTCTGGTAATGGTCGATAAGTAGATTCTGATTTATTATCCATTTTTACTTGTTACGTGTAAATAAATTTATAAAAAAATATTAAATCATCTTTTTATTCTTAAAAGTCCTTCTTGTGTGACTGATGCAATTAGAGCACCATCTTTTGAAAAAATATTACCTCGAGTAAATCCCCTTGCAGAGGAGGCACTCGGACTATCCATTGCATGCAACAACCAGTCGCAAATATCAAAGTCTCGGTGAAACCACATCGCGTGATCAATACTTGCAATAAATATTGGTCGTTCATTTATTTGCTTTCTATGGGGCTTGGTAGCCGTCATTAACAATCCCATATCAGAGGCAAAAGCAAGTAACTGCTGCTTTTGGGGTATAGATAGATTTTTATTCTCTTTAGTTTTAAACCATATATGACTAAAAGGAATCGCATTTTTGGTTTCTATATGTGACATTATTTCGACAGGTTTAAATTCAAACATCTTAGGATGAGACTTTTTTAAACTTTCATAGTATGATGGATTTTTATATTTTAATGATTCAACCTGTTGAATGTCAGTGCGCAAAACTTCGGGGGGGAGAATATTTGGAGCAACAATTTGATGACTAACCCCATCCTCTTTTTTTTGGAAAGATGCTGCCATATTGAAAATAGCCTTTCCGTTTTGATAGGCCACAACTCTTCTAGTTGTAAAACTATTTCCATCACGAATTTTATCAACCTCATAAATTATTGGCATTTTAATATCTCCTGACAAAATAAAATATCCATGCATTGAATGTGCAATTCTGTTTTTTGGGACTGTGTCATATGCTGCGTTTAGTGATTGAGCCAAAACTTGACCTCCAAAAACCCTTCCCCAAGATGCTGGGTAATTATCACCAATATATCTATTGTCAAGCTGCTTTTTTAATTTTAATAAACTCAAAAGTTGTTCCAATGATTTCATCTATTTTTTCTTAAAGTCCATATCTCATTTAATGGTTTTCCTTTACTACTTAAACCAGAGTGGTACCAATCATTTGCATTCCTTTTATATTTAAAAGAAAGCATATTTCCTACTCTTGTAACATCTCTAGAAAAAAAATCAATTACCTCACTATATTCTTCCCCTTTAGCATAATAAGTTCCTCCGCCGGACCCAAAAAAATCATAAGTTTCAGTATTATATGCTATCCATTGGAAATGACCATCAACTAAAAATTTTAATGTTTTTCTTGAGCGTTTGATATCTCTTCTTTTTTCTTGACCATCAGGTGATATTCTCCCTGACATAAGCCACTTCCCGTCTAGATCTTGCTTTAATTTGGATTTAGCTTTTAATTTATCTAAATCAGAGAATACAAATTTTTTTAGACTATCTTTTTTATAATTTGAATTAAACTCAAAAATAATATGTAAATCATTATTTTTGACTCTACTGTAATATCCACCTCTTGTTAAAATAAAATTTCCGTTTTCTGTATTATAAATAGTTTCAACAAAAAACTCTTCATCTATTAGTATACGATGATTATTTTTTGTTTCTCCCACAATAGTGTTGTAAAAAAATACTTGGGAAAAAGAAGAAGCACCTGTTAGTAGCGCTAGAAATAAAAAAAAGGATTTCATATAAAAATGATTTAAATAAATTTAATTATAAAAAATTAGATTAGCTAGTTGTCATTTTTCCCATTCAAAAGATTCAATCAACCTGTAAAGATCCTTTTCGATGAATTTTAATGCCGGATAAATAGAGTCGTAATTTGGTTTTGAATAAAAATAAAGTGCCCCAACTAAAAAGTTTTTTGAGCTGTCAGTCAAAAAGAATTGTATTTGTGAAGCTGCATTTCCAACAATATTGAATACTGTTCCATAAACCCGACTATTTCTATTTATAAAAATTTTTTCTGGAATTTCTTGTGCTTTAACCATATGCCTATAAGGTAGCCTGTAAGCATCCTCTAATAAAGAGTCTAAATTATTATCAATTTTTTGATGAGATATATATATGGTTGCTTTCATCTTTGGATAAAGGATATTTTGTCCTCTGCTTGTATTTATGATTTTAGCATTTTTATTTAAATCGAAATTATATTCCCTATTAAAAAATTGTTTCTGATACTTTGCTGTCGGATAATTCAAATAAAGTTGAGCTTTTGGCTTAGGAATAAATACTTCTTGTGAACATCCAAATAAAAAAAGAGCTAAAAAAAAATACTTGATCACTTGATTTATGGTAATGTTACTTTTATTCTGTGAATTCTTTTATTGTCTATGGATTCAATTACAAACCTATATCCATTAAAAACAAGACTTTTTCCTGGTTTTGGTATTATCTGGGTATTTTCCAAAATAAATCCGGCAATTGTTTCAGCTTCTGACTTATTTTTTTCAAAAAGTTCATCATTTTCAACTTTAACGATTTTATAAAAGTCTTTTAAACTAGTTTTTCCATCAAAGACATAATTTTTTTCATCAATTTGAGAATAACTAAGTGATAGTTCATCAAATTCATCACTTATGTCTCCAACAATTTGTTCTAATATATCTTCTAATGTAATTATACCGGATGTTCCCCCATATTCGTCAACAACAATTGCCAAATGAATCTTTTTTTGCTGAAACTGATTCAATAAATCATCAAGTTTTTTATTTTCTGGAACATATATAGGTTCTTTTAATAATTTTTTCCAATCAAAATCAAGATCATTAAAGTGGGGTAAAAGATCTTTAACATATAATATTCCTTCAATTTTATCTAAATGTTCTGAAAATACTGGTATCCTTGAGAATCCATTATTAATTATTTTTGGAATAATTTGATTCAAACTCTCTTTTTTAGATATAGCAAATACGTCAACTCTAGGACACATTATTTCTTTTGTATCTATACTTCCGAAATTTACAATTCCCTGAAGTATTTTTTGTTCTTCTTTTGTTGTCTCTTTATCTGAAGTCAACTCAAGAGCCTGAGATAATTGATCAACCGAAAGATTATTTTTTTGATTACCAAATTTATTTTCTAAAAACTTGGTCATTCTGCTCATTGGTAAAGTCAAAAAGAAAAGAATATATGAGTCCAAAATTTTTAAAGGACGCGAAAGTTTTTTTGCAAAACTCAATGGATTTTTATTTGCATAAACTTTTGGGAAAATCTCGCCAAAAAGAAGAATTATGATTGTTATTAACCCTATTTCAAAAAATAATTTAAAAATAGGAGCTAAAAGCCCATCAAAAAATATATTACTTAAGTTAGCAAATAAAAGAACAACTGCTATGTTTATGAAGTTATTAGTAATTAAGATTGTGGCTAAGAGTCTCTTAGGCTTTTTTAAAAGAAACTTTATTCTTTTAATATCATTATCTTGAGTCATAGAATTCTCGTTCAAATCAGAATTACTTAGTGAAAAAAAAGCAACCTCCGAACCAGATATTAATGCTGACAAAACAAGTAAAATAAATATTAATACAAATTGAACAATAATAAATATATTCATGAAATTAATTCAGATTTTAAAAAACTTTAAAATGGTAGATCTTGTTCAGTCTGATTTTTTTGAGTTTCATTATTAGTATTGGGTATTTCATCTTTTTGATCATTTCCAGAAATTTTTGCTGATAAAAAAGTAAATTCATTAACAACTATTTCAGTACTAAACCTGTCTTTTTGATCATTATCTACCCACTTTCTTGTTTTGAGTCGACCTTCAATATAAATCTTATCTCCCTTCTTCACATACTTTTCAAATATCTCTGCAACCTTGTTTCTCACAATTAAATTGTGCCATTCTGTTTGAGTGACCTTTTCCCCAGAAGATTTATTGGTGTAACTTTCATTTGTTGCTAGAGGAAAACGTCCAACACATCCACCCCCTTCAAAATAATGTATCTTTACATCATCTCCAAGATGTCCTATCAATATTACCTTATTTACTGTTCCACTCATTTTAAAAATATTATATATTTATTTTCCAAAGATAAAAAATCAGTTAACTGTCTTGTAAAATTGGTCAATAAATTTTTCAATTACCACGGGTACAGCATAACTTAATATTTCACTTTTTTTAACAGGCAAATCAATATTACCGGATATAAAAATTTCCCAAAATTGTATTTTAAGTGTTTGATGAGTCAATTTATGTGTATAGGTTTTAGATATAAAAGGATTAACATTCAACGAAGTTTTTTTTGTATAATTAATTATTATTTTTAAAAAATCTTTATTGGGTTCTTTTAAAATCTCCTTAGTTTCGATAAGTGGAAACTCATACAATTTATGCCATATTCCCTTGGAAATTCTTTTGTTTAAAATTGTTTGATTTTTTGAATTGTAAAAAAATAAATAATTAAAATAACGAGTTCTAATTTTATTCCTTTTTGATTTTACAGGATATGAACTTATTTGAGAGTTTTTAAATGCATAGCAATTATTTGAAAAAATACAACTTCCACAGTCGGGGTTTACTGGTTTACATTGAATTGATCCAAAATCCATTATGGCTTGATTAAAGTCCCCAGGATATTCTGAGGAAATTAATTTATTGCCTATTGACTTATAAAAATTAAATGCCTTGGAAGTATTTATTGGTATTTTTATCCCGTAATAACGTCCTAAAAAACGATAGACATTTCCATCCACAACAGATTCTAAGTTGTTAAAGCAAACAGAACCTATTGCGCTGGCAGTGTAATCCCCAATCCCTTTTAGTTTTATCATCTCATTGTGTGAGCCCGGAAAGTTGCCTTTGAAGTCTGTAACAATTTTTTTTGCTGTATGGTGTAGATTTTGTGCTCGAGAATAATATCCCAAACCCTGCCATATCTTGAAGACATCGTCTTCGTTTGCCTTAGCTAATGTAAAAACAGTTGGAAACTTTTTGATGAATTTTTTGTAGTAGGGAAGTCCCTGTTCAATTTTTGTTTGTTGAAGAATAACCTCTGAAATCCATATCTTGTAGGGATCTTTTGTGACTCTCCACGGTAATGCTCTACGATTTAAATTGTACCAACTTAATAGTTTTTTTGAAAAAATCATCAAATCAAATATAACTTAAGAAGTTAAATATAGAAATATAGTAAACGGATTATTAATAATTTATATATTTGCTAGCCTTTAAATGTTAAAAATATATATTATGACAAAAGCAGATATCGTTTCGAATGTTTCAGATAAACTTGGCATTGATAAAAATGATGTTCAGTCTACAATTGAGAGCTTTATGTATGAAGTTAAAAATTCATTAGAAAAAGGAGAAAATGTTTATTTACGTGGTTTTGGAAGTTTTATAATTAAAACTAGAGCAAAAAAAACAGGAAGAAATATATCAAAGAATACTGCAGTTATAATTCCTGCTCATAACGTTCCTTCATTTAAAGCTTCGAAGGTTTTTGTTAATGCAGTGAAAGCTAAGGTTTCAGTATTAAATTAATTTAACTAAATAAAGCCAGCTATATGCCGAGCGGAAAAAAAAGAAAAAGACATAAAGTAGCTACTCACAAAAGAAAAAAAAGAAGGAGAGCTAATCGTCATAAAAAAGATTAAGTGTAAGGTGATACACTAAAAATATTATCCGAAGTTCATTGAAATGCTGAAACAAATTATGTTTTAGCACCGTAAAATACCTGAATAAAATATTGTTTAATCAATTATTACAGTTTTGTAATAATTATAAAAATTATCAGAGTGAAAAAAGAACTGATTATCCGATCCGATTCCTCTGCTGTTGATTTTGCCTTACTCAAGGATGGTAAATTAATTGAATTAAGTAAAGAAGTAGAAAATAATAAGTTTTCTGTTGGCGACATTTTTTTTGCAAAAATTAGAAAACTTATCCCCGGACTTAATGCTTCATTTGTAAATGTTGGCTACAAAAAAGATGGTTTTCTTCATTATCATGATTTAGGACCTAAACTTCCTTCTTTAATAAAATTTATAAAGCAAATAACCACAGGTAAACATAAAGATTACTTACTTAGAAAATTTAAATTTGAAAGTGATATTTCAAAAGAAGGAAATATTGATGAAATAATAAATAATCAAGATAAAGTTTTAGTTCAAGTTGTCAAAGAGCCAATATCGACCAAAGGACCCAGAGTTAGTTCTGAATTATCATTGGCTGGCCGTTTTATGGTTCTTTTACCATTTTCAGATCGTGTATCAATTTCACAAAAAATAGAAGAAAACTCAGAAAAAAACCGGCTGAAAAGACTCGTTCAAAGTATTAAACCAAAAGGTTTTGGAATTATTATTAGAACTGTAGCGCAGAATCAAAAAGTGGCAGAGCTTGATGCTGATCTTCAACAATTGATAAAAAGATGGAAGAATCTTTGTAATAAATTACAAAGAATAGATAAATATCCTTCAAAAGTTTTAAGTGAAATTAATCGATCTTCTTCTATATTACGTGATATTTTTGACGACAGTTTTACTGGAATTCACATAGACAACGATCAAGAGCTATTTAGCGAAGTCAAAGACTACATAAATAGTATTGCACCCAAGAAAAGTGGAATTGTGAAATCCTACAATGAAACAACTCCTATTTTTGAAAGATTTGGGATTGAAAGACAAATTAAAACTGCTTTTGGGAAAACCGTTTCAATGCAAAAAGGAGCTTACTTAGTGATTGAACACACAGAAGCCCTACATGTAATTGATGTTAATAGTGGAAACAGATCCAATAAATCTAAAAGTCAAGAAGAAACAGCTTTAGAAGTAAATATAATCGCTGCTTCAGAAATTGCTCGTCAACTTAGACTTCGTGATATGGGTGGAATAATTGTGGTCGATTTCATAGATATGATGTCTAATGAAAATCGAAAAAAATTGTTTGAGCATCTTAAAGATGAAATGAGTCAAGACAGAACGAAACATAAAATTCTACCACCAAGTCGTTTTGGTCTTATTCAAATTACTCGACAAAGAGTGCGACCAGAAATGAATATTAAAACTAAAGAGCCAAATCCAAATAAAAATGGAGAAGTTGAAGCTCCAATAGTTTTAATAGATAAAATCAACGCAGAGCTTAACAAGATTGTTAAGCAAAAGCAATATAAAAATGAACAAGTATTTTTACATGTTCATCCTTTTATTGCCTCCTATTTGAAGGAAGGGTTTCCATCCATCCAACTCAAATGGTATTTTGAACATAAAAAATGGATTCGAATTATTCCTAGAGATGCTTTTTATTATTTAAAATTTAATTTTATGAATAAATCTCAAAGAATAATACGGGCTTAATTTATAACCCACTATAAATAATTATAGTGGGTTTTTTTTATATTAAATTTATAATATGTCACCTAAGAATTTTGCTTTTAAAGAAATCCAGAAAAAAATTGAGTTATATTGCGTTTACCAGGAAAGATCTCACAAAGAAGTTATTAAAAAACTAAATGAAATGGGCATATATGGAGATGTTTTAGATAAATTTCTAGTTGACTTAATCCAGAACAATTTCCTAAATGAAGCAAGGTTCGCAAGTAGTTATGCAAGAGGAAAGTTTAAAATTAAGTTCTGGGGTAAAAAAAGAATAACATATGGACTTAAAAAACATGATATCAGTGATTATAATATTAAAAATTCCTTAAAAGAGATTAGTGATAATGATTACGAGAAGACACTAGAAAATCTAACAAAAAAAATTTTAAAATCTTGTAATAATATTAGTTTGAATAAAAAAAAAGAGAAAGTTTTCACTGCCCTTAAATATAGAGGTTGGGAATTAGAACTCATATATAAACAAATCAGGAAAATAGAAAAGTAAATTTTCTAATCAGCTAAAATCACAAGTTTATTGTTATTCATTTCAATTGTACCAGAATTAACAATAAAAGACGTCTTACCATTTTGATCTTTAAATTTATTTTTGTGTTCCTCTTTTATTTTTAGATCTCCCTCAATTAATATATTTCCAGGCTTTAGAGATGAAACAATAGGCGCGTGATTATTTAACATTTGAAATGATCCAGATTCTCCAGGAACAGAGACAGATAAAACTTCCCCACTAAATATTGTTGCTTCAGGAGATATGATTTCTAAAAACATTATGATTCTGCTAACATTTTTTCTCCTGCCTCAATAGCATCTTCAATAGTTCCTTTTAAGTTAAATGCAGCCTCAGGTAGATGGTCAAGTTCACCGTCCATAATCATATTAAACCCTTTGATTGTATCTTTTATATCAACCAAAACACCAGGAATTCCAGTAAACTGCTCAGCAACGTGAAAAGGCTGTGAAAGAAAACGTTGTACTCGTCTAGCTCTTCCAACCGCAAGTTTATCTTCTTCCGACAACTCCTCCATTCCAAGGATTGCAATAATATCTTGAAGTTCCTTGTATCTTTGCAATAATTCTTTTACTCTTTGTGCACAATTGTAATGTTCCTCACCTAAAATTTCAGAGGTAAGTATTCTAGATGTAGAATCTAAGGGGTCTACTGCAGGATATATTCCTAACTCAGAGATTTTTCTAGATAAGACAGTTGTTGCGTCTAAATGGGCAAAAGTAGTTGCGGGAGCGGGGTCAGTTAAGTCATCGGCAGGAACGTAAACCGCTTGAACTGATGTTATTGACCCTTTATTTGTTGATGTAATTCTCTCTTGCATGGCTCCCATCTCAGTAGCTAATGTTGGTTGATATCCCACTGCTGATGGCATTCTTCCCAACAATGCAGATACTTCAGATCCAGCCTGTGTGAAACGGAAAATGTTATCTACAAAAAACAACACGTCTTTTCCTTTCCCATCACCAGCACCATCTCTAAAATACTCAGCTATTGTTAACCCAGATAATGCTACTCTTGCTCGAGCTCCTGGAGGTTCATTCATTTGACCGAAAACAAAAGTTGCTTTTGATTCTTTCATAGCTAACTTGTCTACTTTTTGTAGATCCCATCCACCCTCTTCCATTGAACGCATAAAATCATCTCCATATTTTATGATACCTGATTCAAGCATTTCCCTCAATAAATCATTACCTTCCCTAGTTCTCTCTCCAACCCCAGCAAAAACTGATAATCCACCATGTCCTTTTGCTATGTTATTTATTAATTCCTGAATTAGTACTGTTTTTCCTACCCCAGCTCCACCAAATAAACCAATTTTTCCTCCTTTAGCGTAAGGCTCAATTAAGTCTATAACTTTTATTCCAGTAAAAAGGACTTCTGTTGATGTTGAGAGTTCCTCAAATGCAGGAGCCTCCCTATGAATTGGAAGCCCATCATCTCCAGACTTAGGTAAGTCACCTAGTCCATCAATTGCATCTCCAATAACATTGAATAACCTACCATATATATTCTCACCTATTGGCATTTGAATTGGGCTTCCAGTTGCAAGTACTTCCACTCCTCTACTTAAACCATCAGTAGAATCCATTGATACAGTCCTTACGGTATCTTGCCCGATATGAGATTGTACTTCGAGGATAAGAAGACTACCGTCGGCTTTTTTTATTTCTAAAGAGTCATATATTTTGGGAAGATTATTGTTGTCACCAGAGAACTCGACATCAACGACAGGACCTATAATTTGAGAAACTTTTCCAATGCTAGTAGTCATAAAAAATGATTATATATATTATTTACAAGAATTTATTTCGTTTGCAAATATAAGGATGATTGTCAAAAAATTTATATTAATTTTGGATCAATATCCTTTAATTTTTGCAACTTCATTTAAATGATAATTTGAGTTCCCAAATAAATGTTGAACAACCCTCGCTCTTTTAAGATAAAAGCCAATATTGGCATCGTCAGTTACTCCAATTCCTCCATGCATTTGAATTGCTTCGTTAGAGGTTCGCTGCAATACCTCTCCTAATTTTGCTTTTGCTAAATGAGCTAAGCTAGTAAGTTCCTTATCATTTTTATCTATTGCTTGTAAAGACCTCAAAACAATTGATTTACATAACTCAATTTCACAGAAAAGATCTGCGGCACGATGCTGAATGGCTTGATAAGATCCTATTTTTTTACCAAACTGTTGTCTTTCTTTAATGTAATTCATTGTTTGATCAAAAGCAGCCTGAGTGCTTCCAAGCATTTCACAAGCTAAACCAATTGAACCAATATCAAGTATCCTTGATAAAACACTTTTTCCCTTAATATTAATATTAAGTTTATTTTTTAGGGGAACCTCAACATTTTTAAATGTTATTGAAGAATAACTTCCTGTATCCATCAAAATATCTGTCTTAATATCGACTCCATCCGAGGAAGAATCAACCAAAAATAGGCTAACTGAGTCTTTTAAATTAACAACCACAATAAAGTAATCAGCATCATTTCCGTTGATTACCATCTTTTTTTTTGCATTTATAACATACTTATTTTCATGCTTCTCCGCATAAGATTCAATTGAATTTGGATCAAAAACTGATTTTTCGTCCAAGGCAAAACTCATAAGTTTTTTGCCACTCATCAGCTCGGGCAACCATTTATTCTTTAGATAATCGTTGTCAGATAATATGACTGCTGAAGATGACAATAAAATTGATGAGATTATTGGGGACTTAGTTAGTGTTTTTCCAGTTTCTTCGATTATTTGTCCCAATCCAGTATATCCAAAATCTAACCCTCCATATTTTTCAGGTATAATTAATGCAGTCCAACCCATTTCAACAAACCCTTTCCATATATCAGGATCATAGGATTTATATCCATTATCTCTTAAATATCTAAAGTTCTCTAGAGATGAATTTAACTGTAAAAATTCTTTAGCAGAATCTTTAAGCATTTTTTGCTCTTCTGTCAAAATTAGTGCCATATATTATGAAGGTAAATTAAGGACTCTTTTTGCTATAATGTTTAGTTGTATTTCGGAGGTGCCACCCTCAATAGAATTACCCTTTGATCTGCAAAATTTTCTTGCAGCATCAGCATCATTTTCCTTATTCGGTAACCACAATAAAGAATTATTTCCTCCAATTTGGAGCAATAGCTCTTCTTTTTTTATATTTAATTCTGTTCCATAATATTTAAAAAATGATGATAACATAGCAGATTTTTTTCCTGTTTTATCCTCATCAATTATTCTTTGAATTGTCATTTCAAAAATACTTTCATCCATTTCAAATTTTGCTATTTGACCTCTTAATATACTATCTTCTAACTTATTAAAGGAAAAACTTAAATTACTCTTTGCGATATCACTTATATTTTTTTTATTTTCTGTTTCTCCAACGCCACCTATCATTTGTCTTTCATGAGTCAAAAGGTATTTTGCTATGGTCCATCCTTCATTTATATTACCTATCAAATTAGTTTTAGGAACCTTTACATTGTCAAAAAAAGTTTCACAAAAAGGGGATTTACCACTAATTAATCTAATTGGTTGGACACTTACTCCGGGAGTGGACATATCAATCAAAAGAAAGCTAATCCCATTGTGTTTTGGTGCATCTGAATCAGTTCTTACTAGACAAAAAATCCAGTCAGATTTGTCTGCATATGAAGTCCAAACTTTTGAACCATTAACTAAATAGTGGTCTCCTTTGTCCTCAGCTTTAGTTTGAAGGCCTGCCAAATCACTTCCGGCATTCGGCTCACTATAACCCTGACACCACCATATTTTACCTTCAACAATTTCTGGAAGATATCGTAGTTTTTGATCCTCACTTGCAAACTTTATTAATGCAGGGCCTAACATTGCTATTCCAAAACTGTAAAGTGGTTTTCGACATCCTAGTTTAGACATTTCCTGTGTAAGAATATTATTTTCTTGGGGAGTTAATCCACCTCCTCCATATTTTTTTTCCCAATACGGTACTATCCATTTCTTTTTTAACATTCTTTCAAACCAAATTTTTTGATCTGGAGAGTTAAACTTTGCATTTTTCCCACCCCAATACATATCATTAGGACCTTTAATTGGTAATCTCATACTCGGTGGACAGTTCTCTTCTAACCAGGCTCTAGTCTCTGTTCTGAAATCTCCAAGGTCTACTTTTGTTTTTATTTCCATTTATATAAATATTTTTTAAAATAAATAATCAATTTTTCTTTTTTGAATTGCCTGCAAAGACATAATACCAAGCAATTCTACACATTTATTAAGTTCGGAAAAACGAATATCTTTTGTTAACCCCTTTTTGAATCTATAATAAATTTGTTGTACAATTACCGAAATTTTAAACAACCCAAAAATAAAGTAAAAAAGAATATTTCTAACAGATCTACCAGTTAGTTCTCCATACATGTTGACTAACTCAGTCCTTGTGGGCATTCCTTCAATGTGCGTAATATTAAAATTCATTTTTTTAATTATATCAGGATCGGACTCATGGATCCAATATCCCAAGCTGGTTCCAAGATCCATTAAAGGATCTCCAATAGTTGACATTTCCCAATCTAACACTGCATTTAATTTAATATTTGTCTCAATATTAAACATAAGATTATCAAATTTATAATCATTATGTATAAGGCATGGACTTGATGAACTTGGAGTATTCTTTGAAAGCCAATCAATAGTTTCTTCTATTCCCTTATAATAATCTGTTTTAGAATTATTATACCTTTTGATCCAACCTTTAATTTGTCTTTTTACATACCCATCTGGTTTTCCAAAATTTTGAAGTCCTATATCCTTATATTTTAATGAGTGTATTTCAGAAAAGGTTTCAATGAAAGCTTTAACTAAATTGTAGATCTCATTTTTTCTTGGCATATTTAATTTAAGATTTGAACCTCTAAATATTACACCCTCTACTTTCTCCATAATATAGAATTCATCTCCAATTACAGATTTATCAGAGCAAAAAATAATTGGCTCTGGTACTTTAGGAAAATGATTATTTATTTGACTTAGAATTGTGAATTCCCTGGTCATGTCGTGCCCAGATTTTATATTCACACCATGAGGTGGCCTGCGAAGAACAAATGATTTTTGTTTGGTCTTGATTAAATATGTCAAATTTGAAAACCCAGATGGGAATTGAAATATTTGAATCTCAGAATTGATTTTTAATTCATTATTTAAATATTCTCTTAATGAAGTTAAGTCAAGGGCCTCATCTTTACGAACATTAATTGCTTTATCAATTTTATACAAAACTTAAATTTCTTATTGGATATTTTTATTTATATTTTTTTAAAATTTGTCTAGCTAAACTACTTTTATGAACTTCATCGGCCCCATCGTATATACGTGCAGCTCTTTCATGTCTGTAATATGTTGCAAGAATTGTATCGTCAGTTACCCCCTTTGCTCCATGAACTTGAATTGCATAATCAACAACTTTTTGAAGAACGTTGGCACAGTAAAACTTGATAATTGAAATTTCATTTCTAGACTTATATGCCCCATAATTATCAATTTTTTTTGCGGCATCTTGAACTAATAATCTTGCTGCATTTATCTCTGCTCTACTTTCTGAGATCCAATTTTGAATAGTTTGCATGTCAGCTAGTTTTTTTCCATGTTTGAGCTCTCTGGAAACTGCCCTTTTACACATAAGATCAAAAGATCTTTCACATATACCAATCCATCTCATACAATGATGAATCCTTCCTGGACCAAGTCTACTCTGGGCTATTGAAAATCCGTCACCATCAGAACCAAGAACATTAGTTATAGGGACTTGTACATTATTGAATTTTATTTCAGAGTGACTTTCCCATCCTCCACCTGAATGACCCATTATTTGAATATTTCTAATAAATTCTACTCCTTTAGTTTTGATGGGAACAATAATTTGGCTTGCTTTTTTATATGGATTCTCGGCATCAGAATTTGAAATTAACATAACTATTACGAATTCAGCCCCATCAAACCCTGAAGTAAACCATTTTCGGCCATTAATTAAATAATTTTTTCCCATTTTTATAGCAACTGTTCCCATTTCAACTGGATTTGAACCAGCAAATTCAGGCTCAGTCATAGCAAAACAGCTTCTAATATTTCCGTTTAAAAGTGGTTCTAAATACTTAGCCTTTTGCTCTGGTGTTCCAAATTCAATTAGTATTTCCATGTTACCTGCGTCAGGAGCCTGACAATTAAAAACATAATGTCCATATGGACTAGAACCTAAAATCTCACTTATCTCCCCATGTTGAATATTCGAAAGACCCAGGCCACCGTACTCTTTAGGGATCTGAGGTAACCAAAGATTTTGGGATTTAACCTTATTTCTCAACTCATTTAATTTTGGTAGTTTTTCATCCCAACTACAATTCAAAATCCAAGGCTCCAAAGGATAAAGTTCTTCATCTACAAATTTTGATATTTTTGTTTTAATTTCTTTAAATTCAATCATAAATCTACTTACCTTTAAAATTTGGTTCTCTTTTTTGAATAAATGCTGACACCCCTTCATTCAAATCATGACTTTTAAAAGCTGTTACTTGTCGCTCAGCCTCAAAACTAATCGTACTCATTAAATCATTACTCATCGAATGAAAAATATCATCTTTTGTAATTCCAATTGCAAGAGTTGGTTTTTTTACCAATAATTTTCCCCAAGATATAGCTTCATTTAAAATTATTTCATTTTTAACAATTCTATTTGCTAATCCAAGCCTAAAACACTCATTTCCCATTAATTTTTTACCACTAATTGCTATTTCAAAAGCTTTACTATATCCTACTTGTCTGGAGAGAAGCCAGCTTGCACCGCCATCTGGACCCAAACCAATATTTATAAATGCGTATAACAATGCGCTATTTTCACTCATCACTCTTAAATCACATGCAAGTGCAAAAGCGGCTCCAACTCCTGCAGCAGTACCATTAATTGCGTCTATAATTGGTTTTTTTAACTTAAAAAACTTTTGCATCAATGGCTGATATTGATTGATTATGTAATCTCTTCTTTTTTCAGGGGAAACCTCATGCTTGAATACAGACATATCAGCACCTGAACAAAAACCCTTTCCAGATCCAGTTAGTACAACAGCTCTTATTGTTTGATCTTCTTTTGCATGATCTAAATATTTAGAAATTCCATTGATTAAATCTTGATTGACAGCGTTATACTTGTCAGGTCTATTTAAAGTAATCACTCCCACTCCATTATCAATTGCAAATAATACGGCTTTACTCATATTTTTTTACTGTAAGCAAGGGCTAAGAGTTCAGCAATACACGCAGGTTTTTCTTGCCCCTGAAGTTCTATGATAACCTTTAATTTATATTTAGCCCCAGCTTGATTTAAGTTAAATTCCATAAGCGAAACCCTCCCTCTAAACTTTGATCCTGATGGTGTAGCATTTGTAAATCTTACTCTGTCTAATCCGTAATTAATTACCATTCCTATTCCATTTAATTCAAAACTATCAAACATTATCTTTGAACACATTGATAGCATTAGAAATCCGTGCGCGATTGTTGTCTTATAAGGTGACTCTTTTTCACACTTTTCATTGTCAATATGGATCCATTGTTGATCTTCTGTTATATCGGCAAAAATATTTATTCTTTCTTGGTCCATATTATACCAATTAGTTACTCCAACCTCTTTTCCTAAATATTTCTCAAAATCGCTTAATGAATTAAATTTTGTTTTGTAAGATTTATCTGTCTTTGATTCCATAGTTATTTAAATTATCATATGTCCACCATCGGCCGTAAATACGCTTCCTGTAGAATAGCTTCCCGCTGATGAGGCTAAATATAATGCTAATCCACTTATTTCCTCAGGCTCTGCAACTCTACCCGAAGGAAGTTGTTTTTTTACATGATCTAATATTGATTTATTTTCCCATAAAGCCTTACTCAATTTTGTTTTTATTAGTCCAGGGCAAATAGCATTTGATCTAATTCCATATTTACCCCATTCTTTAGCTTGCACTTTTGTTAACATAATTACTGCAGATTTAGTTACACTATAAATACCTAATCCTAAACTTGGTTTTAACCCTTCTACACTTGCAATATTAATTATAGATCCTGATTTTTCCTTTTTCATATAGGGAAAACATAAATTACTCAAATGAAATATTGATTTCACATTTACATTAAACATTTTGTCATATACTTCATTGGGCATATTTTGAATACTTTCATAAACTGGGTTGATTGCAGCGTTATTGACTAAAATATCGATTCTACCAAACTCATTTATAGTTTTTTCAACTAGCTTTATTCTTTGATCATGATCAGCAACATGACACGATTGTGCAGTGACTGATAATCCATCTTTTTTAAATTGATTTGCTGCCAATTCAACAGCCTCTTGTGACCTGCTACTTAAAACTACACTAGCACCTCTGAGAGCGAAAGCCTGAGCAATCGCTAAACCAATACCCTTACTTGAGCCTGTTACAATTGCAACTTTACCCTTTAATTCAAATAAGTCTTTTGAGTTCATAAATTCAAATTTACATTGGCATTGCTCCGCCGTTAGCATGTAGAGTTATTCCACTAATAAATCCTGATTCTTTAGAGGCCAAAAATAAATAACAATAACCCATATCCTCGGGGGTTCCAATTCTCCCTACAGGGATTTGAGCTATTCCATTTTTTATTACATGGTCTGGCATTGAATCCGACATCTGTGACTTAATAAAACCTGGAGCAACAGCATTAACAGTGACTCCAAAACGACCTACTTCTTTGCAGAGTGCACGCGTAAAACCAGAAACTGCTGCTTTGGTTGCAGCATAGTTTGTTTGTCCAAAAGCCCCTTGAAATCCATTAATTGATGATGCAGAAATTATTCTTCCATACTCAGCCTCTTTCATATGAGGCAATACAGCTTTAGTGATGATGTAGAGTGAATTTAAATTTACATTCATTACTGTATTCCACTCATCTGATGACATTTTCATAAATGATCTGTCTCTTATCACACCCGCGTTGTTTACTAGTATATCAATCTTTCTGTGTTTAGAAATAATCTCCTCTACAGCTGCATTTACGCTCAAGACATTTGTTACATCAACTTTTTGAAAAAAAATTGATCCTCCGTTAGATGAAATTTGATTTGATGTTTCAAGACCAGAATCTAATATATCCCACAAGGCAACAGTTGCACCAGCTTTACAAAAAATTTCACATATTCCCTTCCCTATACCTCGGGCTCCTCCTGTGATAATCGCTACTTGACCCTTTAAACTGTAAATGTTAATATTCTTTCTATTTATTTTACAAATACCTATGTTACCTAGCAAATTCTGATATGTAAAAGTAAAGGTTTTATACCCTCGAATTAAAACTAGTGTAAAAAGCAAATGTAATTCTAAAGATAAAAATAATCTTATATTTAATGTTACAATAGATTAAACAAGATTAAGAACTTTGAAAATTAATTAATATATAATGAACAATCAGACTCATTTTGATTTCAAATTTTATGATTTAGAGAAACAATTAAAAAATAAACCCTTCCTAAGGCAACCGTTTGGAAATGATTGGGAAGAATACACCTGGGAAGAGACTGGTCAAATGGCGAGGAAACTGGCCAGTGGATTAAGATCATTGGGTTTAAGACCTAATGCTCACATTGGCATGATTTCTAAAAATTGTAGAGAGTGGATTATTGCAGATATTGCAATTATAATGGCTGGTTACATATCAGTGCCTTTTTTTGCAACTCTAACTGGCAAGGAATTAGGAAAACTAATTGATTTTGGTGACGTTGATGCTTTATTTGTAGGTAAAATAGAGCATTGGAACGATATAAAGCCTTTCATTCCTGAAAAACTGCCAGTAATAGCCTTTCCTAATTATAAAAATCATTCTAGAATTGATAGAGGGTTTTCGTGGCTAGAATTGATAGACAAAAATCTTCCTATCAAAACTCCTCATATTCCTAAGTTATCAGATACATGGACAATAATTTTTACATCTGGAACAACAGGTAATCCGAAAGGAGTTGTTTTATCCTACAGAGCAAACGAGGCGACTAAAATTATTTCTCTCAATGCAAATCCACTAAAAATTGACTACAATGGTGATAATCATTTCTTTTCGTTTTTACCACTAAATCACATTGCAGAAAGAGTTGTTATTGAATTTACTGCTCTGAGATTTGGTGGAACAATTTCATTTGTGGAGTCTTTAGATACATTTGGTGAAAATTTAGCTTCAGTCCAGCCTACTGTTTTTTTCGCGGTTCCAAGAATCTGGACGAAATTTCAAATGGGGATTTTAAGTAAATTCTCTCAAAAAAAATTAAACATTTTACTTTCTATTCCAATAATTAACGGGCTAATAAAAAAAGTTCTAACAAAGAAACTAGGATTATCTAAAGCCAGGGCTAAGGTTTCGGGTGCTGCACCAATGCAGACCTCTCAAAGAGATTGGTATAGAACTCTAGGAATCAATATAATCAATGGTTATGGTATGACCGAAAATTGTGCTATTAGTAATCAATTAGCAGATGATATTTGGAATAGACCAGGATCAGTTGGAATACCTCAAGAAGGGGTTTCAATAAAAATTAATCCTGAGAATGAAGAGATTTTGATGCAAGGAACTTTTTTAATGGAGGGATATTATAAGGATCCTGAGGCGACGAAAGAAACATTAATTGACGGATGGCTTCACACTGGAGATCAGGGATATCTTGATAAAGATGGGTTTTTATATATCACTGGTAGGGTCAAAGATTTATTCAAAACTTCCAAAGGCAAATTTATTGAGCCACTACCTCTAGAATACTATTTTGGAAAATATAATGAATTTGAACAAATATGTATTGTAGGCTTGGGAAATCCGCAGCCAATGCTCCTAGTCTCTCTATCTGAAATAGGTCAAAAAATCGGTAAAGCAGATTTTGAAAACCTATTTACTGAGGAATTGATTCGAATTAATTCATCTTTAGAGGCTTACAAAAAAATATCAAAAATAATTGTTGTAAAAGATTCATGGACTGTTGAAAACGGATTAGTTACCCCAACTTTAAAGGTAAAAAGACCAATGATTGATAAAAAATACATGAATAATTATCTTTATTGGCACGAGCAGAGTTCATCCATTTTATGGGAATAGCTACTATCATCCGAAAACTAAGAAACCTAATTTTAAAATAAATATTAAATACTCCCAATAAATACTATGCTTTTGTGATTATGAAATTACTTCAAAAAAGGCTAAGTATATATTTATCAATTATTTACATATTATTCTTTGTTATTTTCGATATCAAAAAAAGACCTAAAATATTATTTGGATGACAAAAAATATTATATTTACCAAATTAAGAAGTTGAATATTTGACTTCTAAAACATAAAAAAATTGATAAACTATCATTTAATTTTATCAAAACCAAACATATAAATTAACCTAAATAAATTATGAAGACAACGTTTATTAAAACAATTCTCACGTTTACCTTTTCTCTAATTGCGACTTTTGCTTTTGCTCAATCAACTATTAGTGGAACTGTAGTAGATGAAGATGGCAACCCAGTAGCGGGTGCAAATATTGTAGTTCAAGGAACTACTGAGGGAGTCGCTGCTGACTTCAACGGAAACTTTACGATTACTACTAACCAACCTATACCATTCAATTTACAGATTAGCTCTGTAGGTTATGGAAACTCAGTGGTCAATGTGACTAGCTCTGATCAATCAATTGAGGTAAGTTTGGCATCTGGAACAAAGTTGGATGAAATGATTGTAACTGCATCTAGGAGACCTGAAAGAGTTCAAGATTCCCCAGCTTCAGTATCAGTTCTTTCAGCTGAAGAGATTGAAAACTCACCCTATTTTCAAGATCCTACGGCTGCGTTACAAAATATACCAGGTGTAAAAATTCAACAACAATCTGCTAACTCTATAAATATTGAAATGAGAGCTGGAGACGGAGTGTTTGGAACCTCCACATTTGTAATGCTTGACTACAGGTATTTAGTGACTCCTTCTGCAGGTTCATTTTTCTCTTATCAAACGGGACTATCAAATCTAGATATACAACAAGTCGAGGTTGTGAGAGGTCCTGCAGGTGCTCTTTATGGTCCAAATGTAACTTCTGGAGTTGTTCATTTTATCAGTAAAAGTCCAATTGATTATCCAGGTACAACTGCTGAAACTTGGGCTGGAACACAATCAAACATTGGTGGTGCATTCAGGCATGCCGAAGCTAATGCTGATGGAACATTTGGCTGGAAACTGAATGTTAGATATAATAGAGGTGACGAATTTGGTCTCGATCCTGTTCAAGATTCAGAACAAATCAGCGATTTAGCTACAGAAATAAGAGAACCTATTTTAAGTAGATATGGCGTAGTTGATGAAGCAGCTTCTTTTTCGAGCACTGACAACGTTATTTTAGATCAACATGACATGGATCCAGATGGAGATAAAAATCCTCTTTTAAATGAATATGAGCAATACTCTGCTAATCTTCACATGGAATTTAGACCAAATGACTCAACTACTGGTAAAATTGCGGGTGGTATGGCTAATGGTTATGGATTATTTTTCAATAGTCAAGGACCTGGTGTAACCCAGGGATACGATTATTGGGCTCAGGCAAGTGTAAGAACTGGCAGATGGTTTGCAAATGCTTATTATAATTATAACGACGGAGGGGGTCAAGCAACTCCAACTTTTTTATACTTAACAGGCCTACGTCAACAAGCAGTTAGAAATTCATTGGAAGCACAAATTCAATATAACTTTGAATTAGACGCACTAAATACTGAGTTTGTTGCCGGATTCGATTACCGTAATAATGCATCTGAATCTAACGGAACTTTATACGGAAGAAACGATGGTAATGACGACTTTATGAATGCAGGAGGATACCTTCAAGGAACAACTCAGCTTTCGGACAAACTCACTATGATTTTTACTGGAAGATATGATAAAATTAATTTTATAGATGAGGGTAGATTTGCTCCGAGAGTTGCATTTACTTACAAACCTAGTCCTAGACACACCTTTAGGGCATCATACAGTGAAGCAACATTCGCTCCGCCAGCACTAAATACATATGTTGATTTTCCAGTTCAACGGGTTGTACCTGGTACAGCTACAACATGGTTGGCAGGTCAAATTAATCCAACATATTTTGCATCTGCTGCAAATCCAGTTCAAGGATCAACTTCTCAGTTAATTGAACTAATAGGTACATATGGTTTAGGCCCTGGAGGTAAAGCAATTAAAGTTCCTGTTGGCACTCCTGGAGTTCCAAATAGTATAATTTGGGGAGCTGCTTATCAACCAGCGAGTGGTGCACCAGGTATTAGAGCTGGAGCTCTAGCACAATTAGCAGGAACAGGACTTGAAAGTGTATTTACAGGAGTTATGGATGCTTACACGGCAAATGGTGGCCCATCAACAAGTTTTACTGGAAATCTTGTAGGTTTAAATTTCTTTAACGGTCAACCACTCTCGCAAGGTACTGATTCAGGAAGTGCGAGAATTGGATACATAGAAACAATGGAATTCGGATATAAAGGTCTCATTGCAGATAAATTTAGAGTTGGTATTGACTTTTACACATACGGAAGAGTTGGACTAACTCAATTTACAGCTTTAGCTCCTTCATTTAGTGCTATTAACTTCGATCCAACTGCCTTCGGCGATCAAGTTGTAAGCGAGATAACTGCTGCCATGACCGCAGCAACAGCTGCTGCATATCAAGGGCTAGGTCTACCAGACACTGGATTACCTCCAGGGCTTTTACCTCAATTTCCTAATGGAGTACCCTCTTTAGCTTCTGCAACGGCTCAACTTATAGGTGGTGTTAGAGCAGGTGCAGTTGGAGCTGCAGTTGGATACGCGGGTCTTGTTGGTGGAGTTCAAGCGGCCGATGGAACATTCACTTTACCCTTAGTAGGTGCAATTGAATCCAATAGAGTTCCTGACGATGAATTGTTAAATTTAAGTGCTGGATATAGAGACTATGGTGATGCTAAGAGAAGTCACTGGGGAAGTGACATTTCAATTGACTACTTAGCTTCAGATAACTTAACCATCTGGGGGAACTACTCACATGTTAGTCAAAATATATGGCAAATTGGTGACGATGCTATGCCATTCCCTCAAAACCTTAATACTCCACTTAATAAATACAACTTAGGTTTAAGACTCACTGGGCTAAACGGATTTAGAACAAGTTTAACTTACCAACACGCAGACTCCTTTCTTTCGGACCAAGGTATGTATGGTGGTGAAACTGACGAAAGAAATCTAGTTGACTTTAGTATAGGAAGACAAGTTGGTAATATTCAACTAGATCTTGCTGCAACAAACTTATTTAATCAAAAATACAGAGCATTTCCAGGAATGCCTGTAATTGAGAGAAGAGTTACACTAAAAGCCGGATTTAAATTTTAATTTCCTAAAGTTTTACTTGTAAATATGAAAGAGCAACAAATGTTGCTCTTTCTTTTTTGATATTTATTTAAATCAAGATGAAATATATTAATATTGTCTAATCTTTTAAATAAGATCTGTGAGAAATGTTTTTTACATAGTTATTAGGTCGATTATGCAAATAGGATTTTATTTCTATTTCAAAAAAATAAAGGTTTATGGAAAAGAAAAAATTCCTAAAAAAGGGGGAATAATATTATCACCAAATCACCAAAATGGGGTAATTGACCCTTTTATTGTTGGAGTTGATTATGGAGACATAATAACTTCTTTAACCCGTGCAGACATTTTTGGGGGTAAACTACATAAAGCTTTTACAGCCATGAAAATGATTCCTGTATACAGATTAAGGGATGGCTACAATAAACTAAAAAATAATGATTCAATTTTCGATACTTGCTACAGTTTATTAGGTTCAGGAAAACCGGTCCAAATCTTTTCTGAAGGACGACAACACGAAAACTATTATTTAATGCCCATTTCCAAAGGAAGCAGTAGAATGGCGTTGACTGCTCAAAGAATGTTTCCAGAACAAGATATTTATATACTACCTATAGGTATCAATTATAGCAATAGAAGAAACCCACTGGCTTTCATTCATTTAGTATATGGAAATCCCATTAAAATAAAAGATTTTTTAAAAAATGATTTAACAGAAGTTAAGATAATAAATAATATTAGAGAAGAGCTATCAATTAGAATGAAGAAATGCTTGTGGTTGCCTGAAAATTGTGATCGTTATGAGAAAAAATGTTCATACATTAATAATCTGTCAGGAAAGGAGACGTTTGATGAGATAAGGGGTTCTTTAAATAAAATCAGTGATCATAAACAATCAAGAGGATTAAACATATTTGAGAGGGCAATAGGTCTTACCGGGTATATATTAAACTTTCCAGTTCTTGCAATAACCAAAAAGATTCTTTCAAAAATTGATGATATTGTTTATTATAGTACAATAAAGTTTGTTTGTGGATTGCTTCTCCTACCTGTATGGTGGTCATCAATCTTAATTATAATAGGTGACTATAAAATTTCAATTACATTAGTCTCTATTTGTATTATTAGTTTATTTATAAGACAAAACAATCAAAATAAAATTTTTAATAATTAATTACTATAATAATGCTAACTACATGTAGTTATTAAAAGAATATTATTGTACAATTATTAGTATAAACTATTAAAAGTAGTATATTGATTGTTTTTATCTATAATAAAAATTTTATTCAAG
>TARA_B100001057_G_scaffold399480_1_pt1 | contig 25923 bp, 23 predicted proteins | sample TARA_B100001057 | Tara Oceans TARA_B100001057 (sample SAMEA2621839) | marine metagenome | biome: marine biome (ENVO:00000447); feature: surface water layer (ENVO:00002042); material: "saline water (ENVO:00002010), including plankton (ENVO:xxxxxxxx)" | depth 5 m
AATATTGGGAATTCTCAAGAGAAATATAATCTAACGCAATTGTTGAACATAATATCATCAATAAGTAAAAAAAAAATTAAATTTAAAATTGATAAATCGTTTTACAAAACTGATAGAATAAAAGCACGTGAGATCTTCAATAGATTATGTGATAACAGAAAAAGTGTAAATAAATTAAAATATAGACCAAAAGTAAATATTTACGAAGGTATAAAAAAAGTGTTATCACAAAAAAAAATTTATAGTGATTGGCCTAAATAAAATATAGATAAACTTGTTAAATAAACTTAAATGAATATTGATAGAAAAAAAAAATTAATTTTCCTTCAAATTCGCAGACATGTAGGAGAAATAAATTTTATATTACCCCTTATTTATCTTTTACAAAAAAAAGGTTATAAAATTATTTCGTATTTTGACTCCGATGAAACATTCAATCGATTAAAAAAAAATGTAGAACTATTTGCTATTTGGAAAAAAATTAATACCAAATATTTTTTACAAAAAAAAAATGATAAAATTTTTTATAAAATTATTTTTAGAATAATTCTTTCAATATCCAGAGTTTTTAGAATCAACGTAGAAAACCTTTCATTATTTAAAATTCTAAAAAAAAAAATTTATTCTTTGGATAAAATTTCTAGATATTATAGCTTAGAGCATTTTAAATTTTTTTTTATATCAGATAATAATTATTCAAATCTATATTTAAATTTTAAAGAAAAAAATTCGAAAATAAAAATTATAAGATTCCCACATTCACAATATATTAAATTTTTTTTTAAAAATAAATTTAAGAAGCCTTATAAGCAGATTCAAATTGGAGATATTTATTTATTTAGAACTTTAAATGACGCAATAGATATTTTTGGAAAAAATAAGATTAATTCACTCTTTGCTAAGAAAATTTTAATCTGTGGAAATTTAATGTATAAAAAATGGTGGCTTGATAAAGTTTTTAAAAAAAAAACAAAAAAAACAAAAAAAACAAAAAAATTTCAAATAGTTGTAGCTACAAGATATTGGGAAAGGGGTTATTTTTCAAAGGAGTCTTTCAATTATATTATATTATCGATAATGAGGCTTACATCTGAATTCAAAGATATTAAAATAATATTTAAAGTTCATCCTAGCGAAAAGGAAAAAACTTATTTACTTGAATTATTAAGTAGATTTCAAAGAAATAAATGGTCTATAGAGGATAACCATTTAGTAAATATTGGTAAATCATGTGATTTAGGGATCACGCTGAACACTACAGCATGTTTAGATATTGTATCCATAAAAAAACCTTGTATTGAATTTTGGCTTAATAATAAAGACATAAATTATAATCATATGTTTAAATTAGGTGGAAAATATCAAACAAATTTTCAAATACTAAAAATTGTAAACAACGTAAATAATTTTGATGAACTTTTGAAATATATAAAATTATTGAGAAAAAAAGTTTATTTAAATAAAATAACTAATATACAGTATAGTAATTTTATGAAAGCAAATAAAAATAATGTGAACCTAAATAGACTCACAACAAAGATAATTAACATTTAAATTTAGAAAAAAAACACTAATGCAACTTTTCACAAAAAATATTAAAAAAATCAAATCTTTAAAAAAGTATAACTCAAAAAATGATATACTACCAAAAATTATATCATTGGCATTTTTATCAACAGTTTGTGAAAATGTAATACACGATAAAAATTGTAAAAATCCTGAGAGAAAAATTGTAGATCTTATCAAACAAACATTAAATTTATTTTTTCAATTAAAGTTACTCTCAAAATTTCAAAATAATAATAGATTTAATTTTAATAAAAGAATTGGTCTAATCGTAAAGCATAAACAGTTATGGCAAGATATATGGCCCGAATATAAAAGTATTTCAGAATTTCAAGAATTAGTAAATTTTAGAAATAAAAGATTCAAATTTAATAATTTACAAAAATTTTATCGAAACAAACATATTGTTGAATTTGGATGTGGAAATGGATCTATAAGCATGGGATGTGTTCAGGATGGAGCTAAATATGCCTTTGCTTCTGACATCGGTAAAAATAATATCAAATTTGCAAAAAAAATATCAAAAAAGTTAAAAGTCCATAAAAAGATGAATTTCATAAAATCGGACATTTTAAATTTAAAAAATGGAAAACACAATTATGATTTTCTAATTTGTAGCGCAGTATTGCACCATTTAAAAAATTATAATGCATTTAATAAAGCAATAAAAAAAATATCTACTTATGCTAAGAATAATGCATACTTCTTTATTTATGTAACAGGAAAAGGAGGAATGCGAGATATGATACAAAAAAGTTGTGTTATGAATTTTGAAAATATTGATCAACTAGATATAAGAAAAACACTAACTGATTTGAATTTTACAAGAAACAAAATTACACATTTAGTTGATTGGTTTAAAGCAGATTATATGGAATGTACTCCCAAAAAGCTTATAGATATTATGAAAAAAAATAATTTTGTATTGGTAAAAAGACTTAATGGACCACATAAAACAGATATGGATTTAAATCAAATGAAAGAACACAAATTTTCAAATTTAAAATTCGGTACAGGTGAACTTAGATATCTTTTTCAATATAAAACAAATTAAAGAATTATTCTCAATCATCAGCTCCATCTTTATTAATTGTATGTCTCAAAATAAAACCTTTTTTTGTTTTCTTCCATATATGAGGAGATCTGAATTGATCACATAATTTAATAAACTTAGTTGGTTTAATTTTTAGATACTCCAATACTTCATTAAAATATTTTTTTGGAAATTCTCCATCAAATTTTTTTACTAGGTTTTTACCTTCATCTCTTGTTATATGATTATTACGGATTTCTTGTGATGCATCATGAGTTGCTCTACCAATACCATATTTAATATATGTTGTGTAATAATGCAGGTCATCAATTTTATCATCGATACTGTTATATTTGCTATATGTTCCTTCAGTTCTAAAAGGTCTGGGTTTAAAGTTTGTTTTTTCTACTGCGTAATAATAGGCCTCTTGTGGTATCCATTTCAAATAATACCCCAAATAATGTACCTCTATTTTTTTATCTCTAAGGTCATGATCTAAAATTGGCAAGAATGGCCTAAGATCATTGATAGAGAGATTGTAATTTTCTTTAAGATTATTAATAGAAATTCCGCTAAGAAAGATTTTGTCATAGTTTTTAACAGAAAAAAAATTCTGTTCTCTTTTTGATACTAGAATATCCTTCTTTGGATTGCCATATTCTGCTTCATTTTCACCATAAAATATTAAAGGAATGTTAAATCTTTTTGCAATTGTTGGGGCAAAATTCTTTTGACCAAGAATAAATGTTTGAAAAGGATGTAATAAGTTTTCTATAGAAAGTTTTGTAAGTAGTTTCATTACTCTTTTATTGTGTTTAAATGAAATGTTTTTAAATTTACCAAACTTAATCCAATTTAAAAAATTGTTATACCCATAACTTGTGTATAATATTGGTGGCCAAGTAATTGTAAGTGGATTCATTCCGTATTCATATTTAAGAATGTAGGATGCATAGACCGAGTCTTTTCCGCCACTTCCAGGAACTATACAATCATACCTTTTATTATTACTACGATGTTTATCTAGTAGTCTTACAAACTCTTTATACCTTTTTTTCCAATCAATCTTTTTTTTTATTTCAGAAACTCTGCATGCATCACAAACTCCATATTTATCTATGTATAAATATTTAGCATTCCTTCTTTCTCTTGTGTGATTAAATTCTGGATATGAATTTGGTCTTTGATTTGATGTCACACATTTTTTACAAAATATTACTTTTTTAGGAAGATTATATAGAGTTTTCATAACATTATTTTTTTCTTTAAATTTTTATAGACTTTAATTCCATTAATACCACTTTTTTCAGGATGAAATTGATAAGCCTCAACATTTTCATACTTTATTGCTGCACAAAATTTTTTATTAAAATAATTTGAATGAGCTAAAATTATATTTTTGTCATTTGGTACACAAATGAATTTATGTATAAAATAAAATTTTTTATTATTATTTAATATATCTAAATAAGTATTTTTAAATTTTTTTACTTTTATTTTTCTCCATCCAATATTAATTACTTTATTTTTATTTCTATGATTAAATTCTCTAACCGCTCCTTTAATTATACCAAAACCTTTAGTATTTAAATTTTCTTCACTTTCTTCGAATAAAATTTGCATACCAAGGCAAATTCCAATTATTGGTTTTCCTGAATAGTAAAAATCTAAAATTATTCTAAATAGTTTTTTTTTTTTAATATTTTTAATAGCCTGATTAAAAGCACCTACTCCTGGTAATATAATACTTTTTGATTTTTTTATTATTTTAGGGTTATCGGTAATTATTGTTTTTAAACCAGCTGCTTCGCAAGCCGAACGTATACTTCTTAAGTTTCCCATTTCATAATTTATTATTGCAACGTCAAACATTATCTAGAATTTTTTTTAATTTTTTTATATTAGTGTAGTTAAATTTATTTTTTTTTTTTGATTTTAAAAACTCATAGTTTCCCTCATCAAATTTATTAAAGTTATATTTAAAATTTTTTATAGATGAATAGTGAAGGGCTGATCCAATAGAAATTGCTGAAATTTTCTTATATCTTAAAATTTTTTTTATATCAGATGTTTTCCCATAACCACCACTTATGATAACAGGTATGGAAATTAAATTATTAATCTGACCTATTAATTTTATATCAAAGCCATGCCCAGTACCATCCATATCAACAGAGGTCAAAAATATTTCACTTGCACCCCTATCTTCAACTTGTTTTATCCATGAATTTATCTCTAAATTAGTTTCCTCCCTTCCTGAGTTTGTTAAACAGAAATATTTTCTTCTTGATCTTATTGCCTCTATAGAGACAATTATTGTTGAAGATCCAAAATATTTAACAGCATCAGATAATAACTGAGGATTTTGGATTATAGAACTATTTAAAAAAACTCTGTCAGCACCAGAACTTAAAAGAAATTCTATATCTTTTAGACTTTTAATACCTCCACCTGCGATCAATGGAATAAAGATTTTTTTTGTAATTTTTTTTATTAAATCAAATAAAGTGTTTCTATTGTACAAACTTGCAACCACATCATTTAATAAAATCTCATCTGCCTCTTCTAGATAATATTTTTCTATATAATCATTTACATTTCCTAGAGCTCTAAATCCTTCTAAATGAATACCTTTTACAAGGTTTTGACCTTTAATGTCCAATCTAGGAATTATTCTAATATTTCTATTTGTCATTAAAAGTCATTATTTTTTTAATTTAATTTCTAGAAAAGAAAAAGTGTGTAATAAATTTGTACCATTAATTATTAATTTTTTTTTGTTTGAATTTATTGTCCAGGAGCGCAGATAATCTTTATGATTCATTTTAAGATTTTTTTTCATAGAAAAATCGTAAAATTTAAAATCTTTTACTCTTTTTTTTCTTTTTAAAAATTTTGAAATGGTTTGTTTTGAGAAAACATTATGCCCACTTTCCCAAAATTTTGGTTTTTTTATCTGCCAGTTTTTAGATTTTGAAAATTTAATATTTACATCAAATGGATAATTATTGAAAAAAGACAATATATAGATTTTACCATCAGGTTTGGTCCAATAAATTAAATTATTTAAAGCTGTTTCAAAATCGTCAAATATTGCTAATACACCAATTAGTAGAGAAACATCATACGTCTTATATTCAGATAAATTTTTATCTAAAACTGAGCCAGTAAAAAACTTAACATTTTTGACATTTTTTTTTGCTTTATTTATTAATTCTGGCAGAATATCAAAACCATTAATATTTGCTTTTGGGAACTGATTTATAAGGTAATAACTCGATTCACCATTTGCACATCCAAAGTCACCAATTTTAATTTCATTTTTAAAGTTTAATTTCAATTTTTTTAATAATCTAACAAGAAATTTGAAACTTTCTTTTGGTTTTTTATAACGATTTTCTTTTAAATAAAACTTATCATGCAATCTCAAAATTTTTAATTTATTTTTTTTCATTAATATTTTTTCAAAAGATTTGAATCACGATTAAGGGCATTCAACATTTTATATACTTTATAACCTGAATTTTTTTTATAATAAATATTTTTAACTTTTTTGCATTTATATTGAAATTTTTTAGTTAGTGCTAAATTTATCTTTTGGAATATATCTCTAGAAGAGTATGAACAATTTAAAATATTTTTTGATTTTGGCCTACCATTTTGTCTAGAACCAATATTAATAACTGGCAATTTAAAGCTCGGTGCTTCAATTATTCCACACGATGAATTACCAATTAATATTTTACATTTAGCAAGTAAGTTTACAAAATCATCCCTATCAAGGTTTTTAATAATCTTTATATTATTAATTTTTTTTTTTTTAAGTTTTCTTAATATTAGCTGGAAACCAAAATCATTATTTGGATAAATCCAATAAATTTTATTTTTGAACTTTTTTAATGATTCCATTAAATTGTCCATCTGATAATTTAAATTTTTAATTTCACTTAGTACTGGGTGAAACAAAATAATAAAAAAATTCTCTTTTATAAAGTTTTTCCTAGTTTTTGATGCTATATCATCAAGTTGAGGAGCACCATATTCAAAAATTCTTAATTTTTCTTCACCCCAATTTATTAATCTTTTGCTTGAGTCTTTACATGACGAAAAATGTATATGAGAATATTTTGCTATAGCTGATCTTGATACATCATCAATATGACCTGATTTATCTCCAGCTTGAATATGAGCAATTGGAATATTCATATAACTTGCAGCTAAAGTCATAGCAACAGTTTCAATCCTGTCTCCTGTAACTATAACTAAATTGGGATTTATAACTTCAAGTTTTTTACTAAATTTTTTTATTGATTCTCCTAGTCTTAATGACCATGAACTTTTATTTTTATTCGGGTTGTTAAATGGAACTTTGTAATTAATATTTATACCATCTTTTTTAAATTGTTTTAGATTAATACCAAATGATTTTTCTAAGTAATTTCCTGTAACCAAAACTTTAATATTCTTTTTTTTTTTAAAATGAATTAATACATTTCTTGAGTAAGAATAAGTTGCTCTTGAATCCATTAAAAATAGAAACTTCATTTAATCTCGGACCATTTAATCTTAACATTTTTTTCTATATTTTTCGTAGCGACTTTACCTAAAATTTTAGATAATTTTTTTGCTTCAATTTCATTTTTAGAGGGCGCAGGTCTTTTCACCGAAATATTATTTTTGGAAAATCTGTCTCCTTTTTTAATTGCCTTAATAGAAACAACAGATTCTCTTGCCCAACTAATAATTTCTTTTTCTGCATTATGAATTCTTTTTTTCAAACTTCTTGCATTAAAAACTGCATTACAACCTTCAACTAAATTTTCAAGCTCGTGAGGTTCTATTGATGAAGCATGATCAGGACCTTTCATTTTTTTATCTAAAGTAAAATGTTTTTCAATAATTCTTGCACCTAAAGCAACTGCACCAATAGATGTATAAATACTATTAGTATGATCAGATAAACCAATAATAAAATTAAACGTATTCAAATAAGTGCTTATAACACCAATGTCTGAAATATTATATGGACAAGGGTAAGCAGATGTACATTGCATAATTGCAATATTATTATTTATTTTTTTTATAACATTTACTGTCTCTTTAACTTCTTTCATTGATGACATACCAGTAGAAATTATTGTAGGTTTTTTCTTTTTTGCGATATGCACTTGAAAAGGGTGATTAGTTAATTCTCCCGAGCCAGTTTTAAAAAAATTTAACTTTACTTTCTTTTGTAAAATATCTGCAGATGCAAAAGAAAAAGGTGTACACAAGTAATCAATTTTTTTCAAATAACAGTATTTTTTTAAATTCTTATGTTCGTCAACAGATAGGTTTGTTTTTTTTAAAGTTTCATATAAAGATTCACTAAAGTTTTTTGATTTTGGTGTTAATCTTAACATTTCATCATCTAGAACATGCATTTGGAATTTTATTGCTGAAGCTCCTGCTTTCGATGCGAGATCAACCATTTTTTTTGCTAATCTAATTTTTCCCTCATGATTTATGCATGCTTCAGCAATTATATAAGGTTTTGTATTTTGCGTTATAACTTTATTGTTAATAGAAAATTTTCTCATTTATTATTTTTATATAGTTTTTTACAAACGTCCAAATCTTTTTGATCATCTATATCAATAGACTCATATTCGTCTGTAATTATGTAATTCCATTTTTTGGAAAATATAGATCTAGTTTTTAAAAAACTATTGTATTTAACAAAATAAATTAGACTATTTTCATATAAAAATGGCTTTCGATCTTGTCTTCTTCTTGCTTTTAAATTGTTTAATGGGGTAAAATACTTTTGTTTATTTGAAATTTGTTTATCCATTGAAGAAACAGAAAGGCAAAAGTCATAACTTCTAGAAATACATTCATTAATAAATGACTTTAAAGTTGTAAGTTTTCTTAGCGGAGAGGTAACTTGAAGTATTAAAATATAATTAGGTTTATCAACTAATTTTTCAAGTGAATAAGTTAATGCCTCTTCAGTTCTGGATGTAGGTAATGATAATTTTTTTGGTCGTAAATGGGTTTCGATATTTGATTTTTTTCCAATTTTTAATATTTGCAAACTATCAGATGATAGAACTATTTTATAAAATAGTCGAGATTTTTTTGCCAAATCTACAGTGATTTCAGTTAAAGTCTTATTAAATATTTTATTTAAATTTTTTTTTTTTAAACCTCGAGAATTTCCTTTCGCAGGAATAAAGCACAATATTTTCGTCATAGTTAAATTGCTACTAAATTAATATAAATTAGTATACATACAACTAAATAATGGAAAAAAAAATTAAAGTTTCCTTAATTGGCGCTGGTCGAATTGGTTTAAAGCTTGAGTTTGATAAAAAACGATTAAAGCCAGCAACTCATTTTGGAATGTGGACAAAAAATAAATACACAAATCTTTCATCTTTTTGTGACAAAAATTCTGATAGCTTAAAATTTGCAAAAAAATTAAATAAAAAAATTAATTTTTATTCAAATTATAAAAAAATGATAGTTAATGAAAAGCCAGATATAATTTCAATTAGTACTTGGAAAGATACTCATTACCAAATTGCCAAAGACTGCCTTAACTTAGGAATTAAAGTAATCGTCTTAGAAAAGCCGCTTGCAAATAATATTAAACAAGCAAAAACATTGTTAAATCTTGTTAAGAAAAAAAAAGCTAAAATATTAGTAAATCATAGAAGGAGATTTGATAGTGAAATTATAAAGCTAAAAAAAAAAATTAATCAGGGAGAAATTGGAGAAATTCTGCAAGTGTCCTCATATTATGTTTATGGAATTTTGACTACAGGAACCCATCTGATTGATACATTGAGGATGCTTTTAAATAGAAAAATTGGAGAAATAAATAATGTTATAGGCTTTAAAAATAGTTTAAATAATTTTAAACCAAAAGATGATGTAAATATAGATGGTTATCTTTTTTTTGAAAAGAATGTTGTTGCAAGCATTCAATCTCTTGACATGAAATCATATGATAATTTTGATATTATAATTTTTGGAACAAAAGGTAAAATTGAAATAACTGATATAGGGAGAAAAATTTTAAAATATAAGATAATTAAATCACCTGAACATACAGGTTTTACAGAGCTTTCAAGACAGCCTAAAATCTTAACAAAATCAAAACCCAGGAATCAATTCGGTATGTTGTCAGAGAATGCAGTATCTTGTTTGATAAATAAAAATACAAAATCTCTATGTGACGAAAAAGACTCATATAAAGACATGCTTATAATTGATTGTTTGTTGAAAAGTGCAAAAACAAACGGCAAAAAGATAAAGATTTAAGCATGTGTGGAATAGCAGCCGTATATTCAAATGACCAAAATATTTTAGGAAAAATAGATAAAATTATAAAAAAAATTAATTATAGGGGTCCAGATGACAGGGGTAGTCTTCAATTGAATAATAATTTTTCAGTTGGTTCTTGCAGGCTTTCAATTTTTGATGTTTCAGAAAAAGGCAAAATGCCAATGAAAGATTCTTCAAACAATTATACAATTGTCTACAATGGTGAAATTTACAATTTTCCTGAAATAAAAAAAAAATTTAATATTTCAACAAAAAGCGGAACAGATACTGAAGTAATACTAGAACTTTACTCAAAACTAGGAGTTGAATGCATCAATCATTTTAATGGAATTTTTTCATTTATATTATTTGATAAAATCAAAAATATTGCGTTTTGTTGTAGAGATAGACTTGGAGTAAAACCGTTTTATTATTATTGGAATGATGAAATATTTGTAGCTTCTTCAGAAATAAAAGGAGTACATGAAATTACTGAAAAAAATGTGAATATCGAAAAAATCCATACATATTTAACTACATCATTTTATGATTTTGGTGAAAATACTTTTTATAAAAATATATATCAATTAGAGCCCGCAAATTATTTAATTTTTGATTTAAATAAAAAAAAAATTTACAAACAAAATTATTGGAATTTAAATTCCAAAACTAACAAGGTTATTTCTGAAAGCGACACTATTTCAGAAATTTCAAAAAAAATTGATAATGCTTTTAATTTACAAGTAAGATCCGATACTGAAGTTGGAGTAAATTTATCAGCAGGAATTGACTCTAAAATTATGCTGAGTGTGTTAGATAAAATTAATGATGGACAATCTAATATTTTAGCAAATAGTTATTTTTTTGAAGATCCAGAGTTTAGTGAAAAAGATGAATTAGAAAATTTCGCATCTTTTAAGAAATGGAAAGTAAATTTCTTTAAAATTTCAGCTGAAGATATAAAAAATAATTTTGATAAGGTTTATAATTCTCAGGAGGGACCTTTTCCAGGAGTAGTCACGATTTCAAAACAGTTATTGATAGAGAGAGCTTATAATGCAAGATGTAAGGTTATTCTTGAAGCTCAGGGAGGCGATGATATTGCAGCTGGATATAAATATATTTTTTCCAGCCATTTAAAAGATTTATTAATTAAAAAAAAATTTAAAAAACTATTTTCTGAAGTTATGAACTTTAAAAAAGTTGAGGATGAGACTTTTATGAATATTTTAAAAGGAGTTATAAATAGTAGCAAAGGATATCAAAATGGAAATATATCCGCAGATGGTTCAAATAATTATTTTGAAAGCTTATTTCAAAAAAACTTTTTAAAATCTTATAAAAATAAATATTATGAAGACATATTAGACAAAATTGAAAATAAAGGCATTGATACAAATTTAAAGAAATTTATTTTCCGAGACATTTTTTTCTGTAAATTACAAAGAATTTTAAAGAGCTGTGATAGATCATCTATGTCAAATAGTAAAGAGTTGAGAGTACCATTGTTAGATCATAACATCGTTGAATATTTTTTTTCTCTTCCAGAAAACTATTTAATAAATAATGGAAATTTGAGGTATATATACAGATTATTTGCATATAAATTTTTTGACATAAAAACTAGTTTTAAGAAAAAAAAATACACAAGTGATCCTCAAACCAAACTTTTAAAGAATGAGCTTTTCGATTGGGCTTATGACACCTTAAATAGTTCAACAAATTTATACACAGAAATTTATAATAAAAAGGAGTTCTTTAAGCATTTAATAAAATTCAAAAATAATAAAAAATTGAATAATTCAAATTTTTTATGGCAAGCTCTTTGTTTAAATAGATTAATGAACGATTAGATACTAATAATCATATTATTATTCTTTTCATCTATAAATCTTGCTCTCAAATCGATGATGTATTTGTTTGTTTTGCTGAGTTTTTTATAATCAAATATATCGTGATCGGAACAAACAATAAAACAATCATATTTTTTAAAAACATTTGCGTTATTTCTTTTTGAGTTAATTACTGAGAGTTTATTTTTTATTTTAAAATCGTGTTTTTTTACATATGGATCACAATAATCAATACTTATCTTATTTTCCCTTAATTTTTGAAAAATTTTTATGCCAGAGGATTCCCTTGTGTCTTCAATATTTTTTTTGTAAGCGATGCCGAGCATTAATATTTTTTTAATTTTTTTATATTTTATAACTTTATTAATTTGCTTAATTGTCCATTGAGTTGTTTGAATATTTGTTTTCGATGCTAGCTCGATAAATTTTGTATTAAAATTATTTTTTTTAGCTACCCAAGACAGATACAATGGATCTATGGGAATACAATGTCCGCCAACACCTGGGCCAGGCCTAAACTCATGAAAACCAAAAGGCTTAGTTTTTGCTGCGTCTATTACTTTGTTAATATCTATATTAATTTTGTTTGAAAAAATTTTTAATTCATTAATTAGAGCTATGTTGACAGATCTATAAATATTTTCTAATAATTTAGCCATTTCAGCAATTTTAATACTATCTACAAAAACTATTTTATTTACTATTTGAGAGTACAACATTCCAGCTAATCTTTTTGAATTTTGATCTATACCAGCAACTATTTTTGGTATTTGTCTAAATTTAAATTTTTTATCACCAGGACTTTCTCTTTCTGGTGAATAGGCTAAAAATATATTTTGATCAAGTTTAAATTTGGATTTAAGGTAATTAACAAATATTTCTTCTGTTGTTCCAGGGTAAGATGTGCTTTCTAAAATTATAAGTTGATTAGGTCGAATTAATTTTTTAATTTCATTCCACACGTTTTTTATTGAGGATAAGTCTGGCTTATTATTTTTAAGTGGTGTTGGTAAACACATAATAATAGCATCACATTTAGTAATATTCTTAAAATTATTATTTATAAATAGGTTTTTTGATATTTCTTTGAATATATTATTATCTATATATGAGAAAGGTGATTTACCAGATTTTATTATTTTTAATTTTTTAAAGTCTTGGTCAAAACATTCGATTAAGAATTTTTTTTTTGCAAATTCTATAACTAGTTGAATTCCAACATATCCAACTCCAACAACACCAATTTTAAATTTATTTTTATTAAATTTAAAATTGATTTTTTTTGGTTTATTCATATTTTATTTTAACACGGTTTTTCTAGCAAAGTTAAAACTAGATTTACACATATCCTTAAGATTATATTTTGATTTCCATTTCATATATTTTTTTATTTTATTTACGCTTGCGTAACTTATAGGTATATCACCTTTTCTTCTCTTCACTTTTTTCGTTTTAAAATTTATGTCATTGATTTTTTTATATGTATTTAAAATTTCTAAAACTGTAGCTCCTTTTCCAGTACCAATATTAAATATATTATGTCCTTTAAATTTATTTATATTATTAAGAGCAGAAATATGTGCATCGACCACATCTAACACATGTATATAGTCTCTTATAGCGGTACCATCTTTTGATGGGTAATCCGAACCATATATTTTAAACAAATTCATTCTTCTTGTTGCGCATCTGTTAATTAATGGCATTATATTATCTGGTCTATTAGGATTATCTCCTAACTCCCCTGAACTATGTGATCCAACTGGATTAAAGTATCTCAGGGAAATAACTTTAAAGTTTTCTTCATTATTTGAGGTATAATCAAGGTACTTTTCTCCAAAGAGTTTCGTTAAACCATACGGGCTTAATGGAGTTGTAGGATGTTTTTCATCTAAAGGTAAATATTTAGATTTTCCATAAACAACTGCACTGGAACTAAATATTAATTTATTTTTTTTAGAATTTTTCATAGATTTTATTAAATTAACTATACCAAAAATGTTATTATTGTAGTATTTGAATGGCTTATTAATCGACTCATTCACGTCTTTAAATGCTGCTAAATGAAAAACCAAGTCTATTTTCTTTTTCTTTAAGATTGTAGATGTCTTTTTTATGTTGTTAATATTAAAATTAAAAAAAAAAGGTTTTTTTTTTGAAATTTGAATTATTTTTTTTAAAACATTTATTTTACTATTTGATAAATCATCAATGATTGAAACATTGTAATTTTTTTCTAGTAATTTTACGCATAAATGACTTCCAATGTATCCTAATCCTCCTGTAACTAAAATATTTTTGTTCATAGTCTAATAACATTTTAAATTGTTATATCTTTATCCAGCTTTCGCTCAGAAGGTAAATTAGAGTATAGATCATTTTGATTTATCAATTTAATAAATTCATCAAAATTATTTTTTTCTTTATCGAACCTATGATCCATATTGTGATGAAAAATATAATAATTTAAAAAATTTTCTGAGTGTATATTTTTAGTACCGTAACTCAAAAAAATTGCTTTTCTGTATCCAACACTTTTATCTCTAAATGCTGCGTGATAAATATTTGCATAAAAAAATAAACAGTCCCCGAACTTTGGATATACAGTGGTGCCAATAATTTTATCAAAAAAATATCTAAACAATTTATTGAAGTATAATCTTTTAAATTTAGACCTTAGAGTACGTAAAAGAAAACAGATAAACTTTCCACCTACATGAGATTTTTTGATTAACCTTATACCGTTGGTATCTTTATCTTTTTCATTTAAATAGATTCCAACTCTCAATACATTATATCCATTATTCCAATCATCTCCTTTTCCAAAAATTCTATGAGCATTATCTCTATGCCAATTAGGATCTACTGGTTCATCATTTTTTTGTTTTACAGAGTGACTATTATATAAATAGTAAACTTTATCTGGGTTATAAAATTCTTTCAAAAATTTCATTAATTTCTGATTAATTAATAATTTCCATGAAAAATTGAAATTATGCAGATTTGGCACAGATTTAATATTTTTTGAATGTAATTTTTCAGAAATATCTTTTATTTCTTTAATATCATCTTTATCAAAAAAGTTTTTAATTAAAACATAACCGTTTTTTTTTAGATGAGCTGAATAGTCCATAATTTTTTTCATCAAATATTCAAATAATTATTAATCTATATCAATTTTTTTTACATTTAAAAGTCATTTAGAATATAATCATTAATTACTAATAATATAAATTTATTTTTTTTGAAATAACATATTTTGATGATTACCTTCTATATTATTTATATTTTCAAAATTAAATTTTTTTAAATAATTTATTATATCTGTGTAATTTGGACCATTTTTATAAACTTCACCATCACTAACTTCAACAACTAAATATTTACAAAATTTTAGTGAATGATTTGCTCCATTTAGAGCAAGTAACTCAGCGCCCTGTAAATCAAGAACCCAACAATCAAATATATTTAAGTCTATTTTATATTTCGATATAAAATCATCGATTGCAATTGACTCTAATTTTAATTTTTCATTGAATCTCAATTTTTTTTTGTTTGGCCATATGCTTTTTGATCCAACACTCAATTCACCAAAATCAAAGATTGATGAAGAAGCAGCATCATTATTTGAGATTTTAAAATTATAAAAATTACCTGTTTTGTTTGTTATTAAATGATTGTAAGCAATTTGATTTGGGAACTGTTTGATTTTTATATTTAAATCAAAAAAAATTTTTGGGTTTGCCTCTATCCAGATAACTTTTTTTCTAAACCATTCATATATTTCTGCTTCTTGACCCCTGTGAGCTCCAAAATGCATTACACCATTACAATTTCTTAGCATATTTAATTCTGACTCAGAAGGTGGTGGGCCTAGAGCCTCTTTCTGAACATAAATTTTTTCTATTTTCCAATCATAAAGAAAAAGCAACCTTTTAATTATATATTTGATGTAGATAAAAATTTTTTTTTTAAAATTATTCATGTATAAAAAAAGTAATATATTGATTTAAAATGAATTCATTAAAAACAGTTTATAACTTTTTACCTAAAAAATACCAACTTAAATTATATTTTTATTATTTTACAATTTTGCTAACAAATACCCTAGATGTAATCGGGATAGGATTATTTTTTCCGGCATTAAACTTTCTTATAAATATGAAAACAGGACTTCTTTTTGTAGATAACTTTATAAACAGTTTAAATATTAGTCATAATCAAACAATAATTTTTATATTATTTACGATTGCAATAATTTTTCTTATAAAAAATTTATTATTAGTTTATATAAGTATTTTTCAAACAAGATTTAATTCTGAATTGGGATACGATCTTTCGAGAGATTTATTTAATCAATATTTATCTATGCCAATCAGATTTCATTCTTCCTTAAATTCTTCAAAGTTATTGAGAAATACTAGTGATGAGATTTTTATTTTTGTAAAGTTTATATCTAACAGTATTCTCCTTATATTTTCAGATTTAACTCTTTTGTTTATATTTTCTATTCTTTTAATTTGTTTAAGTTCAATAAAAACTATGTCAATTTTAATCTTATTTTCTTTAGTAGCAGTATTAATTTATTATTTATCAAAAGATAAAATTAAATCTTATGGAAATAAAAGGTTAGTTATCGCGGAGAATGTTCTAAGGTTTTTAAGGGAGGGCTTTTCTTCAATACGAGAAGTTAAAATTTATAATATAAAAAACTATTTTGTTAAAAAATATAGAGAAGAGGGGCAAAAAACTGTTCCATTATCAATTTTTATAAACTTAATGGCGGCACTGCCAAAAGTTATCTTTGAAATGTTTGCAGTAATGCTATTTATTTTATTAGTTATTTACTCTGTTAGTATTGACCAAGATTTCAATCAGCTAATACCTGCGCTCAGTATACTTGTTTTATCGATATACAGGATCGCTCCTAGTGTCACAAGAATTTTACAAAATTTTCAAAGACTAAAACACTATATGCCATCTTTTTACGTTTTGAAATCGGCTTTTGAGAACAATAAAAAAAAAATAAAAATTGAAAGTGAAAATATTAATTTAGATTTCAAATTTGGAAATATTGAACTTAAAAATATTGAATTCTACTATAAAAAAAATGAATATGTATTAAAAAATACAAATTTTAAAATTGAAAAAAAATCAAGAATATTAATCCAGGGTAAAAGTGGTTGTGGTAAATCTACATTTCTAGATATTTTATGTGGATTACTCCCACCAGAAAATGGTGAAATATATATTAATAACATAAAAGCAAACGACCTTGATAAAAAAAAATTATTATCAAAAGTAAGTTATGTTTCCCAAATACCATTTTTATTAGACAACGATTTAGTTGCAAATATTGCACTTGGTATGGACAGGAATTATGATTTAAAAAAAATAATTAAAATATTAAAAATTGTAGAGCTCGAAGATTTTATAAAAGATATTAATGATAAATCATTTAGCAGAATAGGGGAAAGAGGCTCATTAATTTCTGGAGGTCAAAAGCAAAGAATTGCAATTGCTAGAGCTCTTTATTTTGATCCCCAAATATTAATTTTAGATGAGGCTACCAACTCAATAGATTATGAAACTGAGATTAAAATTTTAAACAATATCATCAATGAATATCCAGATTTAACATTGATTAAAGTATCTCATTCAAAACACGATTATTTAAATTTGTTTGAAAAATATATTTTAAAAGATAAAAATTTACTTAATGCTAAGCATGACAACTAAAAAAAAAAATTACAAAATTGCTCTTATCGATCAAAAGGGAAACATTGGTGGTGGTATAAAATTTGCTAAACAGTTAATACTTAATTTTAATGAATTTTATCCTGCCATAAAAATTGATTTTTACGTAAATCCTAACTCCATTAAAAAGCTAAATTTGAATAAAATAAATCTTAAAAATATTTCAATCAAAGAACTAAAATCTCTAAAATTGCGGGAACATGGTTTTTTTTCTCTAAAAAATTCTGAAAAAATCATAAAGCAAATTCAGGAAAAATTTTTAAAAAAAAGTAAATTTTTAAACTATTACTATTCAGGAAATTTAAATCTAGAATTAGAAAAAAAAATTAAAGGTTATGACTTTGCTTTTTTTTTATGGCCTTACCTAATTGATTTGCCTGAAATTAAAGTGAAAAAATTCATTATTCTTCATGATTTTATGTTTAAATATTATTTTGGAGGATTTGGTTCTTTTAATATTAATGAAATAGAGAAACAAAACTATTTTTTAGATAAGTGGGTTAAAAATTCAAACATAATTGTAACTTCAAATTATATGAAAAAGGAGTTAAATAAATTTTATCCAAAGGTATCCGATAAAAAAATACATCTAATTAGAATTGGTCCGTTAACATATTTTGAGAATACTAAAGAAAAAATTGATATTTTTAAAAAATTTAATATTAATTCAAAGTACATATTATGTCCAACTGTAGATAAGCCTCATAAAAATATTTTAAACTTAATAAAAGCTTTTAATTTAGTCAAAAAGAAACACAAAAAATTGAAATTAGTTTTCTGTGGTTCAGGCACTAATTTAATGAATGGTAAATTATTTGATAATAAAATCCAAATCTCAGAAACAGATAAAGAAGTTTTTGGTCTTGGATTCGTTAGTGATGAAGAATTAAAGATATTAATTAAAAGAGCAGAGATGACTATTAATACATCTATCTATGATGCAGGAAATGGGTCTGGATTAGATGCATGGCAAATAGGATCCCCTGTTTTAATGTCCAATATTCCACCGTTTATTGAACAATTAAAATATCTAAAAGTACAAGCAGTTACTTTTGATCCAAATAATCATTTTGATCTGTATAAAAAAATAAATTTATTATTGAAATATTCAAAAAATAAAAAACAGCAAATGATTACAGTTTCACAAAAAAATATTAGAGAATTTGGTTGGAAGAAAGTTGTATCTGAATATTTCAATCTAATGAATAAATTGTCCTAAAAATCCTCTTAAATTTTAAGTTCGAAATATATTGTTGAATTTATTTTCTTCTTTTTATTTCTCTATTATGATTTATTTGTTGATTATCATCTAAGTTTGTTAAAATAGAACTATTATTATAGGACAAACAGTTTTTGCCAATTTTTAAAGACTCATAAACTGTAGAGTTCATTCCAATTGTTGTAAGATCACCAACCTGACAGTTACCAGCCAATATTGAACCTGGAGCTAAATGAACATGATTACCAACGACACTTCCATGAGAAACTATAGCATTACAATTAATTATACAATTATTACCAATCGTTACATTTGGCCCAATTATTGCTCCAGGTAAAATAATTGATCCTTTTCCGATTATAGAATGCTTAGAGACAACAGCTTTTTTTGAAACTAAAAATGGTAACTTTAGTCCCATTTCATTGATTTTATTATATAATTGCATTCTTAAATTATTTGAGGTTGGTCCACCAACTCCAATAAAGTAATTAAAATTTTTATAATTTTTAATTTGATTTATTTCGCTATCATTACAGATAATTTTAGCAGAACCAAATTTAAAATTTTCATCTAAATTTTTTTCTTTTGCACAAAATCCATGGATTGGGATTTGATTATTTTCCAATGTATCTGCAATTTCGATCGCATGTAAACCAGTTCCTAATATAATTGCAGGATTTTGTTCGACTAAATCATTACTAATTTCAGATTTTTTGATGTGATCGATTACATCTTTTAATTTAATTTCTGTTTTAATATAATCTAAATCTTTTATATCTATTTTTTTTTCTTCTATTAATTTTAATGCTTTGAGACTAATTCTATTATCATTTTTTTTATCATTTTTGATATTTTTGTTTTCAATACCTTTCTTTTGTGACTGTGTTTCGTCTACCTCTAACGATAAAACTTCATCATCTACATTCACATATTGTCCTTCCTTTATTTTTACCTCTAAAACTATTCCCTCAAATTCAGAGTCAATTTCTACTGCAGTTTTACTAGTCTCAACTGAAATTAGTTTACTCCCTTTTTCTACCTTATCTCCTTTTTTTACATAAATTTTTAAAATTAATAGTTCATCATCATTTGAATTTAATCTTGGTGCTTTGATCTCTATTTTATTCATTTATCTATTAAATAGTTCCTTTAGCTTATCTGTAATTCTATTTTCATTAGGCATCAAATTAATTTCCCATTTTTTTGAAGACGGTATTGGATGAAATGGGCCATTAATCTCATCAAATTTTATACCATCTATGCCAGCAATTGATGATTTGCACATATCATTAAATCCCCAACCAGCATTTGCTTCTTCAACAAATAAGAACTTTTTACACTTAGTTGTTAATTTTATTAAATTACTAGAGTCAAATGGGTTTAAATTTTCCACGGGATATATTTCTGTAATTATTTCCTCTTTTTCGAATAACGCGTTCGCACTTTTCATACAAACCTCTACAGATCCCCCATATGTAACAAGGATTATATCTGGATTATTTTTAGAGCCACCCATTTCTTTAACTTGTTTTCCATATAGTATTTTATTTTCAATAATTATAGTTGGTTGTTTAAGTTCTAATGCTACTTCGTATATTTTTTCAAAATTAGTATACTGATTAATGGCAACAACTTTTACTCCACTAACGCCACAAAAATGTTTTTCCAAAGATTGGGAATGAGTTGAACCATACCCTCTACCTCCACCCATTGGAGCTCTGATTATTAGGGGTATTTTTACATTATTGTAAACCCATATGAATTTTGAAATATGATTTATAATTTGATCAAGTGTTAAAGTCAAAAAATCACCAAACATAATTTCAGCGATAACTTTTTTTTGGGATAAAGCTAGTCCTGTAGAAAAACCAATTATTGACGCTTCACTAATTGGAGTTGTCAAAACTCTACATTTAAATTTTGTAGATAATCCTTTTGTAACCTTAAAAGCTCCCCCGTAAGGATCAAGTATATCTTCACCTACTATGTATAGATCTTTATTTTCGTTCATTAATCTTTCTAAAACTTTATTAATTTTTTCTACTACTCTCATTCTGCATCCTCAAAAGTTTCTGAAATCAAAAAACATTTGTTTATAATATCATTACATAAATGATCTATATTTTTGTAATTAGTTATTTTTTTTTGTATATTTTTTAGGGGGTCATTTTTATATAATAATTGAAGTTCACTTTTGCTTCTTGTGTCGTCACCTTTGCTATGAGGAGCCAATCTAATACTTGAAATTTCAACAAATGCAGGTTTATTCTTTTTTCTTACATATGCAGCAGCAGTTTTAATTACTTGTTCAAGTTTTAAAATATCAGATTTATTTGATTTAAAAGTTTCTATTCCGAAAGATTTTGCTCTTAATAAAACTTCACCACTTACTGTTTTTTTTGAGGGTGTTGTTTGAGCTATTCTATTATTTTCACAAATTATTAATAGAGGACAATCCCACAATGAAGACATGTTCATGCTCTCATAAAGATATCCAGATCCAAGAGTACCATCACCTATGAATATAATTGAAATACCTTTTTTATTTAATTTATTTGCATATGCTGAGCCTACCGCAATAGGCAAAGAACCTCCTAGTATTCCATTTGAGTAAAAATTTTTAAAGTGTAAATGTTGACTTCCTCCACGACCGTTGCATATACCATTTTTTTTTCCCAAAATTTCAGCCATAAGTTCAACAATTAAAGCACAATAAGAAATAAAATGCCCATGGCATCTATGATTACTCCAAATCACGTCATTTTCATAATCAATATTACTAAAAACAACTGAACTATTTATTTCTTGACCAATATAAGTGTGTGTGGTTCCATGAATCAGATTTTTACTAAATAGATCCAATAATTTTTCCTCAAAAGATCTAATTAGTCTCATTTGAAAATAATAATCATCTAATTTTTTATTTATGAAATTATCTTTTAAAAAATTAAAATATTGTTTTGACTTATTTTGTTTCAAAAAAAAGTTATAATACTTAGACATTTTTTATTAATTATAAATTAACTTTTGATAATTATTTTTCTAAAATTGTTGTTTTTCCATAATCTTTATCACCTTCATGCCAAGTTATATATTGTTTATCTTCTAAATATTCAGGATTATAAGCTTCTAAACATTTTAAAATAAAACGCATAACATTGACATGAGAATTTGGAACCTTAATTGCATTACATTTTTTTGGTATTTTATAGGCAAAAAAAACATTATTCATCCTTGCTTTTATGTTTTCTATATTATTAGAAAAATATTCTTTTGCTTCAATCTCATAACTGTGAAATTTCCAACCATGATCTCCTAAAACAATAACGATATTCTCCTCCTGATTATTCAAAATTTTTTTTTCCCATTTTAAAACTTTCTCTAATACACATTTATAATTATAACCATAATATGTTTTGACATCGAAATTTCCCGTTTTCTTTTGTATTTTATTACAATTTTGATCTAGGTCATAAGGATCATGAGGTTTTAAAACATGAATAAAATAAAAATTTGCTTTATCATTATTTTTTTTAAAACTAACGGACAGACTTTTTTTAGAATTTTCTAAAAAGTCATATGCACTTATAAACAAATCTTTTTTAATATCATTCAAAAAATAATAATATATGTAAGAAAAAATACTTTTTTTATAAAAGGATTCGGTTGTAAAAATTAAATTTGGTATAAAAGTATTTTCATTTTTATAGTTATAAAAACACTCATTTTCCAATGTTCCTTTACATGGTTCGTATTCATTACCTATCCAAAAAAAATTCATATCTAATTTATTTATGATTTGATAAAAAAGATTATCTTTATTTAACATTATATGTGAAAAAAAACTTTTTCTATTTTTATAAATTGGCGATTCCTCTGTGACAGGATAATCACCATATAATAAAGATTTAATAGATACATAAGTCCAATGATAATTTGCATTAAAAAGGTTATTGGTTGAAAAATTATTTTGCTCTAGTTTATTAATCAATTTATTTTTTGAAATTATAATTTTTTCTTCTTCAGCTTTTTCTAAATTTATCATTCCATCAAGTACAATTAAAAAAACATTTATTTTTTTTTTATCTTCTAGAAATTTAATTGAATTCACATCTATTTTATTTTTAGATTTATATGACATATCTGTAATTTTAATTGAATTATCAAGAGGATCCATATTGTAAAATCCAAAAATAAAATTAAAAATTAATAAATATAAGAAAAAAATTTTGGTTCCTTTTTTATATTTTATAAGAGAGCAAAATATAATTAAATAAATAACTGCGTAAATAAGAAGTGTAAAAATATTATCTAATAGATAATAATAGTTGTTTAATATTCTAAAATTTTCAATATTTAAAATTTGAATATAGTAAAATGAAAGATAAAAAACTACAAAGTTACAAAGTAAAATTTCAAAAAAAAACTTTTTAAAAATTAAAGAATTAATCAAAAGACTTAAGATAAATATTATTAATGACAATATAATTTGTGTTGTGAATAGATGAATGATATTAGAAAGATTATATTGTCTTAAATTTATTTCGTTTAGATGTAAAATAACTGGCAATAAAATAAATCCAATTATTAGTAAAAAATCAAATTTATTTTCTAATATTCTAATTCTTTTTCTCATTGATATCTATAAATAATAAAAATTTGAATTGTATTATTCTTTATCTATATTTGTATTTTTTTTCTTCTTAAATAATTTTGTTAATAGAGATCTAAATTTTCTCCAAAATAAAGTCACGTATGCAAAAAAAGCTGCAATAAAAGCAACAATAGCTTGAAGAATAATACCACCTGTGCCTGGGTCAATATACGCATATACATTATTTAAAGATAAAACATAAAAAAAACATATATGAATAAATATCTTCATTATTTGTTATTATCAGAGTTATTAATTATTTCAAACATTGAAAGTTTTATTCTATAAGTACTCAAGAAAGCTTTAATGATTAATAAAAAAATCCAATCAAAAAAAACCCTTTTTTCCATAGTTAATGAAATTTTTAAATAAATTAAAAAATAATTTTTCAATTTTAATTAATATAATTAATTTCAATAACGAAAGAAAAAAATTTTTGTTTTATTCTGAGAATATTTCATACAGAAAATATGCATATTATATTATAGAAGTTTTAGCAAAAAAATATCCAGGTCAGATAGGTTATGTAAGTTCAGATATTAAAGATAGGATTGATAATTTAAATATAAAAAATCTATACATTGGCAATGGTTTCTTAATGAACTTATTTTTTTCAATAATAAAGATTGATTATTTATTTTTGACTTTAACCGACTTAGGTAATCATTTGATTAAAAAAACGAAAAATGTTGGAAAATATATATATTATTTCCACGCTGCTATAAGTACGTTTAAAAGCTATACAAACACAGCATTTGATAATTATGATATAATATTGTGTAATAGTAAATTTCAACTCGAAGAAATCAGAAAAAGAGAAAAAGATAAAAAACTTCCAAAAAAACAGTTAATTGAAAGCGGGTATTTTTATTTTGACTACCTTTCAGATAAAATTTCTAAAAAAAATCAAGCAAGAGATATTTTGATAGCTCCATCATGGAATTATGATCACAGGAATTTTATTAATGAGAATTTCATTAAAATTGTTGATTATTTAATTAATAAAAAGATGAATGTTATATTTAGGCCACATCCCGAGCATTTTAAAAGGTCGAAAGAAATATTAGAAAAAATTAAAGAGAAATTTAATAATTTTGAAAACTTTTATTTTGACGAAAACGATGAAAATTTCTTATCTATGGAAAAATCAAAATGTTTATTGACTGATGCGTCTGGAATATCAATTGAGTTTTTGATTCTTTTTAAAAGACCAGTATTGTATTTATTTGATAAAGATAAAATTCATAATAAAGATATCTCAGATTTTAGAGGATTAAAATCAATCGATGAAATTATAAGAGATAAATTTGGTTATACATTTTATGAAAAAGATATTAACGACTTAGACTCAATTATTGAAAAAACAAATGTTAATTTTCAATCAAAAATCCAATATTTAGACACTTTTATTAAGAACAATTTTTTTAATTTTGGTAACACAAAAAAAAAATTTGATCTAATAATTGAAAATCAAATAATAAAAAAAAACAAATAAGCCGATTATTTACATGACATATTATTTTTTTTATTATAAGTAATTTATGATTTTTTAATGATTAATAATATTTATGTCGAAATTGAATAAGTTTGGAACTTTCATAAGAGATTTAAGAATAAAAAATGGTTATGGACAAAGAGAATTTGCAAAAAAAATTGGTATTGCAGCATCATATTTAAATGATATTGAAAAAGAAAAACGATCGGCCCCAAAACAACTAGTAATTAAAAAGATTTCTTCTTTATTAAAAACTAATATAGATAATTTAAACGATTTAGCCGGACTATCTAAAAAAGAAATTGCACCAGATATAAGTGAATTTATAGTAGAAAATCCTCAAATTGTATCTTTGGTAAGATCAATTAAGAATAATAATTTAAATAATAATCAAATAATTGATTTAGAAAATTCTATTAATAAAAAAAATATAAAAGCACTTATAATAGCTGCTGGTTTGGGTAGTAGACTAAAAGAACATACAGAAAATTTACCAAAATGTATGTTAGACTTTGGAGGAAAAACCTTATTACAAAGACAATTAGAAGCTTATAATAAAAATAATATTAAAGATATTTCTATAATCAGAGGTTATAAAAAAGAGAAGATTAATTATAAAGGTTTAAGATATTTTGAAAACAAAGATTATAAGAATAACAATATTTTAAATTCTATTTTTTATGCTGAAAAGATTATAAATGGGAATATCATAATATCTTATTCTGACATATTATTTGACCCTACCGTTGTGCAGAGAACAATGGAGTCAAATCACGATATTTCTGTTGTTGTTGATATTGATTGGCGAGGATATTATGTAGGTCGTAAAGATCACCCTATATCTGAAGCAGAAAACGTTATATTTAATTCAAATAATGAAGTTGAAAAAATTGGTAAAATAAACAAAGGTAAAGAGGAAGTGCATGGAGAATTTATAGGTATGGTAAAATTGTCTGATCGTGGAGCAGAAATATTTAAAGAACATTTCCATAGGTTAAAAAAGATTTATTGGAATAAACCTTTTCAAAGAGCAAA
>TARA_B100001057_G_scaffold48076_1_pt1 | contig 25873 bp, 27 predicted proteins | sample TARA_B100001057 | Tara Oceans TARA_B100001057 (sample SAMEA2621839) | marine metagenome | biome: marine biome (ENVO:00000447); feature: surface water layer (ENVO:00002042); material: "saline water (ENVO:00002010), including plankton (ENVO:xxxxxxxx)" | depth 5 m
GCCCCGGGTATTAGCGATGAATGGAGCCGCAGGAGGGCAGTTGACAATGCTCGAGCAGCCTCAAAAGAAATCGCGCGCCAAAGAGGTTGCCTCCGAGGCGTTGGCGAAGTCGCTGAAGGGAGCAGGACTTAACCCCCTTTACACGTTCGATCGTTTCGTCGTTGGTGGAAACAACCAATTCGCGCATGCAGCCTGTAAGGCAATTGCTGCGGGGGTTCGCACTGCGTACAACCCACTATTTATCCATGGAGGCTCCGGGCTCGGGAAGACCCATTTAATGCAAGCAATCGGGCAGGACATCCTTAAGGCGAGGCCTGAATCAAAGGTGATTTACCTGACTTGTGAGAAGTTTACGAACGAGTTCATCCTAGCTGTACAAAAAGGAAATCTCGACAATTTCCGTCGGAGGTATCGCAAAGCTGACGTGCTTCTGGTTGACGATGTTCAATTCTTGAATGGCAAGGAGAAGTCCCAGGAAGAATTCTTTCATACGTTCAACACGCTTCTCGATGGAAGGGCTCAGGTCGTACTCTCCAGTGATCGGCCCGCGTCAGAAATCCAGACTCTGGAGCCACGGCTGGTTTCCCGTTTCGAATGCGGTTTGACAGTAGCTTTGCAACCTCCCCAATTGGAAACAAGAATAGCCATTCTTGGCCGAAAGATGGAAGAATGGGAGGTTAAGATACCGGAAGACTGGGTTCGCTTTGTTGCACAACGAATCCGAAGTAATGTCCGGAGGCTTGAAGGTGCGCTAGTAAGGATCGCAACTTACAATTCACTGGGGCAGGGAGAGCTCTCGACGGACAGGATTGAGGATCTTCTCCGGGATATTCTCAGGGAAGAGGCTGCGGCCAAGGTTACGATCGACACGATCCAGAAAACGGTCGCGGATTTCTATGACATACGCCTTGCTGATATGACCAGTCGGCGTCGGCCCGCCAATATCGCCTTCCCCAGACAGATTGCGATGTATCTGTCACGGAAGCTGACCGGAGGCTCTCTCGTTGAAATTGGGGAAGCCTTTGGCGGGCGGGATCATGGAACGGTTATTCATGCCTGCAAAAAGGTGGACCAGATGATGCAGACTGACGACCAGGTCCGACAGACAGTCGCGGCTTTGGGCGCAAGGCTGAATCGGTAATTACGGCTCCCGAATCAATGTCCGCCGGCAAAAAGCTGCCGCCGGCAGGGCTTTAATTGTAATCGGACGCTAAAGAGAGGAATAGAAACGAGCCGCTCCGTTGTGGAGCAGCTTCAATATTGCCCGGGGAGGAGCTGGAATGTTACTTGTTTCTTAAAGAATGGCTTGCCAATGCGACCAATCACCGCAGAATTGCCGTGCCCCGTTAAGGGTTTTTCTGCTAATGAAATTTCGGATCGCAAGGGACGCCTTCCTCGACAGTCTCCAACAGGTTCAGCACGTCGTCAGCACGAGGACGACCCTTCCAATACTGTCGAATGTTTTAATTGAGGCGAGCGGAGGGACTTTGCGCCTTACTACAACCGATCTTGATGTTGGTGTTAGCGGCACGGTTGGAGCCGAGATTTCGAAAGAGGGCTCAACTACGATGCCGGTTAAGAGGTTGGTGAGTATTATTCGTGAGCTTCCCAATGCTGAGGTAGAGGTTGCTGTTGATGCAAAGGATGTTGCGTCGATTACCTGCGGTCCCAGTTTTTTCAAGATTATCGGACTGGAACACGGTGAGTTTCCGCCTCTTCCCGATTTTAAGGAGGCTAAGGAATATAAGATCCCTCAGACACTTCTCCGAGAGAGCTTGAAGAAAACCTCCTACGCGATTTCCAACGACGAGACCCGCTACGTTCTAAACGGAATTTTCACCGCGTTTAAGGAAGGTAAACTCACGTTGGTTGCTACAGACGGGAGGCGCCTCGCAATGGTGGAGAACGACCTCGAGTTTCCTGCAAGCCATGAAACCGATTTCATCATCCCTACAAAAGCCGTTCAGGAGCTGCAGCGTCTACTGGGGGATGATGGTGATGCAGTCGCCAGACTTGGGGATAATCAAATTGTTTTCGAGGTTGGCAGTAGCGTCATTGTTTCGAAGCTTATCGAAGGGAATTACCCGAATTATCGGCAGGTGATTCCGGGAGAGGCCAAGGAGACGCTTAACCTCGGACGAGAGGCGTTGCTTGAAACATCGCGGAGGGTGTCTCTGTTATCTTCCGAGAAATCAAATTCGGTGAAGCTCGTGGTGAGTGAGGGCAGTATGGACCTAACAGCCAATTCCCCTGATATTGGGGAGGCGAAGGAGTCGATGCCGGTAAACTATGATGGGAAGGAGATTGCGATAGCGTTCAATCCTGAGTTCCTGATGGCACCACTCAGAAACCTAGAGGATGATGAGGTTCAATTAGATCTTATCGACGAGATGAGTCCAGGAGTTCTCCGCGGCAGCGGCTCGTTCCTGTATGTTCTCATGCCGATGAGGGTCACAGGCTAAAAGAAGTCGTTCGTCTTGGCCTGTAGCACGTCGCTCAAGCCTTCAAGGGATTCGATGTAAGAGCCTCTTGCTTCTACAGGACTAATAGTTGCTGATCGGTGAATCACTTCTGTAGAAGAAAGTTTTCGATAAGGTTCATTCCGGCCTTTTGGCTCTTCTCGGGATGGAACTGAGTTGCGATGAGGCGGCCTCTCTGGACAGCGCTGGGAAAGCTTACTCCATATTCTGTCATCGCTGCGCAGATTGAGCTATCCTCTGGATTGGGATGGTAAGAGTGCACGAAATAAAAGTAAGGATTCAGCCCCAGGCCCATCCAGGGCTCGAGATTAGGGTCCCGGAGTTGCGCGCTATTCCAGCCCATGTGAGGGACCTTGATACCCTCTTCTCTGAACCGCACGACGTTACCTTCGATCACTGAAAGCCCTTTGCTCTCCGGGCTCTCCTCACTGTCCTCGAACAAAAGTTGATAGCCGACACAAATGCCGAAAAAGGGTTTGTCCTGTTGAATCCATTCAAAAATGGAATCAACAAGTCCAAGACCTCTCAATTTCTTCATGCAATCGCCAAAAGCGCCTTGTCCGGGAAAGAAGAGGTGTGAAAGAGGTTCCAGCTGCTCTGGTGAAGTGACTAGTTCCGGAGAAATGCCGAGTTTTTCAAGAGCCTGAATCAGGCTGCGTATATTACCGCCGCCATAATCAATAACGCCAACTTTGGATTTCGGAGACAAGGGTCAAGGCTGGATGGTAGAAGGTTTCGCCTTGGCGGAAGAGTGGCTCACTAGAGGGCTTCCTTAGTGCTCGGTATACCCTTCACTCTTTCGTCCCTCTTCACTGCGGTTCGCAGGGCGCGAGCCAAAGACTTAAAGGCACTCTCTGCTATGTGGTGGCCATCACGGCCATAGAAAATTTCGACGTGGATATTAGCGCGAAGATTCGAGGCGAGGGCTCGGAAGAATTCCTCGACGAGACTGAAAGGGAAGTTTTGAGCATCAGGGCTGCCCTCAGGGGCATTAAATTCAAGCCACGGCCGATTGCTAAGATCCACGACCACCCGGGAGAGCGTTTCATCCATAGGCACATACGCATGACCGTATCTGGTGATCCCCTGCTTTTCGCCAAGTGCTTCCCTCAGGCACTCGCCCAATACGATTCCGCTATCTTCTACAGTGTGATGGTAGTCCACCTCCACATCCCCTGTGACCTTTAGATTCAGATCAATGAGAGAATGACGCGAGAAGAGCGTGAGCATATGGTCAAAGAAAGGAATTCCAGTCTCAATGCTGGACAGTCCTTCTCCGTCAAGATTCAGGGCTAGCGAGACGTTGGTCTCTGTAGTTTTGCGGCACTGCTCCGCGCGCCGTAGGGGTTGTGACATGCTTGACCAGAGGTAAGGTGTTGATCGCTATTTCTTCTTTCTTCCAAGAAACGCCGCCCCAAGGGCCCCGGCTATAACGACAATAAGAACAACTACAAAGATCACCTGAACCTTGGATGTTCCCGAGTCTTGGTCGGCACTCGAAACCGAAGCAGAAGGGCTGCTCTTGGTCGGTTTTTTCGATGGGGTTTTTGAAATGGTCTTTTTGTCGGCTTTTGTCTCGATTTCCTCAGCGGGTTCTTCGGTAGCAGCCTCTTCTTCTGGCTTGTCCTCGTCTCCTGCCTCTTGGCCGGTAGGAAGAGGTTGTTCATTTTCTTCCTTTGTTTCAGATGCCTCTTGAAGCAGGGCAAGGTAGCGCTCTGGAACCTTGAGCGATTTGAGTTCCCGGAGTATTTCCTCTACCGCTTCAAGGTCTCCTCTGCTTACCGCGTCCCATGCATCCTGATGGAGTGAGTCCGCGAAGGAGGAATCTTCTGCAGGGGTCTCTTTTTCCAGAGTGGAGAGGGTATTTTTGAGAGTGTTGAGGACCTTTCGAATGGGGTCGCTGTGATACTCGTTAAGGGTAAGCCATTTTGTCTTCAACTCACTGGTCTCTCGGGCAACGAGTTTGAGGTAAGTTGCATCGGTCTTGTCCTGGGCGGCCTTGTTCTGAGCTCTTACGTTGGGAGGAAGGGTAGCCCGCGCACGCTCACGATCTTGTCTCTTAAACTGTACCTGGGCGATCCGCTTCTGCAAAATCGGCTGGTAGGACTTCATTGCCTCAATGGCCAGGGCGCTCGCCTTGGCATAATGAGTTGAACCGGAGAAGTCGGACTGGATATTCTCAAAGTGGCGTAGGGCCATTTTCAAGTCCGACGATTCCTTAGCTGTCACCATGTCTGCGTATTCTAAGCCTGCATCAATCCCGTAGCTGTCGCGCCTTCTCTCCTCCGGAGAAATCCATTTGTTTTGCAGTTTAAGTCCGCCGGCTACGGCCTTTTCGTTTTCCTCCTCAAGTGTTGTGAGGATAAGTTCCACTTTGGAGGCATGGCTTCCATTGGGAAACAGATCGAGGAAAGCTTTGCACTTTACGATCCTACGCTGGTAGTCCTCTGGAGTTAGTCTATCCGGAGTAGGGAGCAACTGCCCCATGTTACGGAATTGAATATCTTCCTTGGTGTCTATCTCGACACGCTCGATGTTCGCCTTCAGAAAGCGGTCGGTTTGAAAAATGCCGGGCCGTTTTTCCCATTTCAGTTCAACGACGCTCGGGGTGTTAAAGACCACTTTGCCCTCCTTTGGCGGGCGGCCATCATTGAAATGCACCCTGTCGGCTTGAGCAAGCAAGGCAGACAGGCTGAGAGAAAGGATGATGATCGAGGGGCGGAGTGATGGGCGAGGAATCAAGGCAAAGCAGGGGGCTGGTGTGCAGCTATTGTGGGGCAAAAGGCGCGGGCTTGGCCAATGAATTTATTGATCTTCCGGGAAAGGCGGAGGAAGGGACGCTGTTGCAAGGTGCGATCGCAGAAAAACCCCGGATTTTCACCAACTCTGATATGGGGGCAAAATACGTAACTTGCTCAAAAACAATCAAATCTTCATGTGCTTCAGGTTCAGAGGATGTTTCCGAAGAGGGGTTTCGAGATCCTAACCCCTGCCTAGTGGAAGCGGGAGGAATGGAGTTAGAAGGGGATCGTTAAAGCAGCTGATGGGGCAAGACGGCGGTAGGCAAGAGATGCTTTATGTCTGGTATGGGATATCGAGACTCTTGAGATAAAAGGCTTTTTCATCGGGTGTCTGGGAGTACACTTCGACCACCTATCAGCTGTGGTTACAATCGCGATCTCGAGTCAAAAAGGCGGCGTCGGAAAAACGACAGTTGCGATCAATTTGGCGCACGCCTTCGGCAGGAACGGGAACCGGACGGTTCTTGTTGATGCAGATCCCCAAGGGTCCGTAGGTCTCTCCCTGACTCGCCAGAGTCGGCTCCTCGCTGGGTTTTATGACTATATAGATGATGCAGAGGTCAAGGTAGGGGGATTGCTGGTTCCGACCAGAATGCAGACCCTCAGCCTGATTCCCGCTGGGCAAGCGAGTGATTACGATCTCAACGGGACCCCCTCGTCCGGAGTGGCCTCACGTCTCCGTAATTTGCACGGTGAATTGGCAGACTTGGGAATCGATATCTGCATCATCGACACTGCAGCCGGACTTTTTGGAGCCACTGCAGATGTGCTTTCCATGGCGGATGCTGTTCTTATGCCCCAGCAGGCAGAGCCCCTGGGAATCCGATCCGTGCCGAAAATGCTGGAAGCTCTGACGCGAATGCGGATTGCCAATCCAAGATTAGTGATTCTGGGTGTGGTGCTCACCATGATGCAGGAGCATTTGCCTGAGAGCCGAGATACGGGCAAAGCGCTGAGGGCGATAATGCCGCCAGAGATGGTAATGAACACTGTGGTGCCGCGAGGAGATCTTTTCGTTACGGCCAGTGCCCGTGGTCTCCCAGCGGGAGTGATGGAAGGGGGAGATGAGGTCTTGGCTCTTTTCGACCGTCTTCGCATTGAAATTGAAAGTAGGCTTGGCTTTATCTAGGGGGGCTAGCAAGGTGCGAGAGACCAGCCTGTGCGCCTACTGCGCTCAATGGTCACTCTTTTAATATACCTCAAACGCGATGGATCCAATTGAATCATGGGTAGATGTCTCCGAGCTGCGGCGGATGGCTAATGCATTACTTGTTCATCCTGACGATTCGGGTGAGCCCAGTCTGGATCCCGAGGAGGCCCCGTTTGGCAAGCAGTTCGAAGGCTATGAAGCCGAATCGTGTCAGAGTGTAGAGGTCTCCTCGGATGCTGTATCAGGGCAGAGCAGAGGCGCAAGTAAGGCGCGTGACGCGCTTGCTTCGGCGCGTGACCTTGCTCGCAAAGGAGGGCTTCTGGGAAGTCCAGTCGATGCTCCGGGGGAAGCCGTGGAAGGGAGGTCGGTGGGGGCTGTAAGGGCCTTCTCGGCTCGCGAGGAGCAGAGAATGATAGGAGATGATGGAGAAGGCCGCGGAGATTCAATAATCGAGAGGCTGGTTCCTTTTGGGGGCTGGCTTCACGACGCATTGGGATCTCAATCCTATTTTCTCCTCGAACGGACCGGGGAAGTGCTTGTTGATGAAATTAAGTCTGAAAAGCTCCATCAACTTGCCAGAACCCTTGCGCAGGCAGCGTTTACAGCTAAACGGCAGGCAGGATCCGCGGCTGTGGGGAATCTTCATATCAAGGTTCAACAAGGGTCGGTGCTTGAGGTGATACCTGTGAATACCCGGGAGGGACTATTAATCATGGGTATTCTTCTGGCCGAACCATTGCTTTCCCGACAGGTCGAGATTGCGGCAAGAGGGCTTCAACAGGTCGTTGACTGCCCTAGTCATTGATTGCTATCCAGAGGGTAAAATTTCAATTTTATTTTTATACGGCTGGGCTAGCCTCCCCTGGGAGGGTTGCCCTTCTTCTCGACGACGAAACTACCAAAATGGCAGACGAACATCCTCCAAAACCTGATTCCAAGGACCCTCGCAAACCTACAGAGTCCCGAGGTTTTAACTGGCGGTTTCTGCTCCTTTTCGCGATGGCGTTCGGTCTTCTTGCAATCGCATTCGGCAATAAGGGAAACGGGAAAGGTCGACCAATCTCATTCACCCAGTTCAAAAGAAGTCTAGAGGAGGGGAAAGTCATTCTGGACGATACCCGTTTTAAGCTCGAGGTGGTGACAACCGAGGCCGCGTTTAATGCGCAGATCGTAGGCTGGCACCAAGATGACGGGACGTATGAACTTGGGGCCACGGAAGCGTTTACAATTCGGATCAACCTTGATCTCGATGGACCCAAGCTGACGCGCTTAGTGGGGTCGAAGGTGGAGACCGTGGGAGCGGATGATCCAGGTTTGGGAGGAGATATTACGAGTGCACAGGGCACTTATAGTTTTGCTGACTTTGAGAAGTGGGCGGCGCCGATGTCAGGGGAGGCATCAAAAGACGACGGGGAGGGAACACTTGGATACAAGGTTCTTGATTTGAAGTTGGTGGCGATACCCGACTCAAGGGATGCGTATCTTATCGGTCAGCGACAGGCAAAAGTCGCCAAGTCGCTCGGAAAAGAGCAAGAAGTCAAGAAGCCCTGGAAGTTTGTCGTTCCGGTCAACATGATGGCGATGCAGGACGAGCTGAATATGCTCTTTAACGCCGGGGTGCTCTATCGCAGGGAGAGCAATTATATGAAGACCGTTCTTCTTAGTTTTCTCCCGATATTGATCCTGATAGTGCTGCTCTTTCTCTTGTTCCGGCATCAGATGAAGCAGGCGGGTCGGGGTGCAATGAGTTTTGGGAAATCCAAGGCGAAGATGATGAATACGGATGGGGCCAAGGTTACCTTTAAGGATGTTGCTGGTATCCAGGAGGCAAAGGAAGAGCTGTGGGAGATTGTCGATTTCCTGAAGGATCCCAGGAAGTTTCAGAAGCTTGGCGGAAACATCCCCAAGGGCGTTCTCATGGTTGGCCCCCCGGGCACGGGGAAGACCCTTCTTGCAAGAGCGATCGCGGGTGAGGCTAACGTGCCGTTTTTCAGTATCAGCGGATCGGATTTTGTGGAAATGTTTGTAGGGGTTGGTGCAAGCAGGGTTCGCGACATGTTCGAGCAAGGCAAGAAACACGCTCCGTGTCTTGTTTTTATCGATGAGATCGATGCTGTAGGTCGTCATCGGGGCCACGGAATGGGGGGCGGCCATGACGAGAGGGAGCAGACTCTAAATGCCCTTTTGGTTGAAATGGACGGCTTTGATACACAGGAGGGCGTGATAATCATCGCGGCAACTAACCGTCCTGATGTGTTGGATCCCGCACTTCTCCGCCCGGGCCGGTTTGACAGGCAGGTGACCGTGTCTCTTCCCGACGTCAAGGGCCGGGAGCAGATTCTGAAGGTGCACGCCAAAAAGATCAAGTTGGCCGCCGGGACGGACCTGGGCACGGTTGCTCGAGGAACACCTGGCTTCTCGGGTGCAGAACTTGCCAATATAATCAATGAGTCGGCCCTGCTGGCGGCGAGTAAAGATCTGAAGGCAGTCACGGTTGCCGAGCTGGAGGAGGCGCGCGACAAGGTGCGATGGGGAAGAGAGCGGCGGAGTCTGGCCCTGAGCGAGAAGGAGAAGAAGCTGACAGCGTATCACGAGGCTGGGCATGCCCTTCTCTTGGCAACACTTGAGAATACCGACCAGCTCCACAAGGTAACAATCATTCCGAGGGGGCCATACCTCGGTGCGGCTTTCCATCTACCCGAGGAAGATAAGTTCCAAGTTCACAAGATCGAAGGGCTGGAGCAGCTGATTGTGACGATGGGTGGAAGAGTGGCTGAAGAGATCGTCTTTGGCGATGTGACGAACGGAGCGTCAGGAGATATCAGGCAGGCAACTAGTCTGGCGAGAAGGATGGTGTGCGAATGGGGTATGAGCGAGGAGCTGGGAATGGTGGAATACGGAGAGGCGCGAGAGGAGGTTTTTCTTGCCCGGGATATTTCGAAGCCAAAAAACTACTCGGAAGAAACGGCTAAAAAAATCGATGCCGAGATCCGCCGGATTATTGACCGGGCTTACGCCGATGCGAAGAAGATCCTTACAAAGAACCGCGATAAGCTTGAGCTGATCGCTGAGGCGTTGTTGGAGTTTGAAACGTTGGATGGTGCTCACATTATGGACCTCATAGAGCACGGCGAAATGAAGAGCCCTCCACGTTCTCCCAAGCCTCCCGAGTTGCCATCTGACCCTGAGCCAACGGCATCACTGAAGGGCGACAATGAGCAGCAGGAAGAGGACGACGGGCCGTTGCCCGACCCGGTTCCAGCCTGAGTATTGTCCCGGGCGTTTGCTCTGGAAGCCCCCTTCAGGGGGTGGAAAGCTGGATGAAGCCTCGCTGGCCCCTCGGGATCCTTATAGTCACGTCTCCACTCGTTCCCGCCGGGATCGGGTTTCTTCCCGTGCTGATTAGAGCAGGACCAACGGGAGAGAATGGCCGGAGGGGGTCCGAACCCGTTGTGACAAGAAGGGCACTGGCTGTGCCTCCTTTCGGTAGGGAGAGGCTGAACGCTACCGTGGCTGCGTTTACTTCACCCGGTTGCAGGAGGTGAGGAAAAGGGTTTTCGGAGGCGTTTAGGCCAAGAGCCCATTGGATTCCATTGGATACTCCATCCTCATTCGAGTCTTCGAGTGGAGTGGCGCCAGAAATCCCATTCGCGGTGGCCCACAGAGTGAAAGGGTCCTCAGGTGTGATTTGAACAGTCGCTGGACCAGACAGCTTGGCAGCTCCCTCGGCCCGGATGGGGACCTCAACGCCTGCGGCTTCGAATACCTGGTCGACTGCAATGGGAAGCTGCACGTCCACGTTATAGGCCTTGCTTGTTGGAGTAATGGTCGTTGGGGTGAGCGTGACAGAGCCGGTTCCAAGGCCTGTTCCTCCGACCGGTTCATTAGTGAAATCAAAATCAAGATTTTCATTAATGCCGAGAAGCCCGATACGGATATTGCCACCAAGTGTCCCGCTGCTCACCGTGAAGGTATGCTGGGAGGAGTCGAACTCCCCGGTGGCCGGATCAACAACCCCTGGAGGTAACGGGGTGTCGAGAGTGGCGCCAAGGGTGGAGCTTTCAAGATCGTAGCTTCCAATCAGAAAAGTGCTTCCCGAAAGCTCGACTGCACTGCCCTGAACGTCACCGTCAAGAATGGTCATTTCGGAGACCCGATCGGTGACCGGGTCAATCTCAAGGAGAACCTCGATGGATCCGGATAGTCTGGTGGTGTCCCGGCCCGTGGGTAGAACTGGTGGTTCGAACTCGAGGGTGATCCTATTAAAGTTCTGCTCGTTCACAGCCGTTAAGGTGGCCGTTGTGGGAATTGCCACGAGTGAAGAGGAAGAGCTCAGGAGGAGAAGGCTGAGCAATGCTCGGCTGGTGACTGGGTTCATAGAGTTGTCCTACCACAATATGAGGAAGGCTGCCAATATGGAACATCGTGATCACAGGTGTTCAGTCTGGGATGCGCTCTACTTTTCCTCCGAGTTGGAGGAGTTTTTCGTCGATATGCTCGTAGCCCCGATCGATATGATAGAGGCGATTGATTTCGGTCGTTCCCCGGGCCCGGAGAGCTGCCAGTACCAGCGCGGCTGAGGCTCGGAGGTCCGAGGCCATTACTGGCGCAGCACTGAGATTCTCCACTCCGCGAATTAGCGCGCTACCACCATCGACTTTGATCTCAGCGCCCATACGCTTCATCTCTGAGCAGTGCATGAACCGCTGAGGAAAAATAGTGTCTTCCACTACTGATATTCCCGGGGTAGTTGCAAACATCGCGGTAAATTGAGCCTGCATGTCTGTGGGAAATCCTGGAAATGGAGCGGTAGAAATATCGCAGCCCCGCGGGTTTGCGCCGGGGGTAATATGAACCTCTGTGCCATCGGGGCTGAAGTCCACTAAATGACCAGCCTCTTCGAGAATGCCGGTTGCTGCACCGAGGTGGTCGGCTCTAACTCGTTTCAAGGTGACTCCCTGGCCTGCCATCGCGCCTGCAACCATGAAGGTCCCTGCCTCGATTCGGTCGGGGATTATGTTGTGCTCGACTCCTTTCAGGTGTCCGACTCCTTCAACGACGATCCGGCGAGTGCCTGCGCCGGAGATCTTGGCGCCCATCTTCACGAGGAAGTCAGCAAGGTCCACGACTTCCGGTTCACTCGCCGCGGAGTCAATAACTGTAGTTCCCCGGGCTAGGGCGGCAGCCATCATGAGGTTATCAGTTCCGAGAACGGTGGGGCCGTGCTTTCCTCTCATGTCGATCTCTGCTCCAACAAGTCCGTTAGGGGCGCTCAGAACGATATCTCCTCCTTGCATCTCAACGGCAGCGCCGAGGCCCTGCATGGCTTTAATATGAAGGTCCACAGGTCGGTCCCCTATGATGCAGCCACCGGGTAGAGATATCTTGGCTCTGCCGACCCGGGCGAGAAGGGGGCCCATCACGCAGATGGAGGCCCGCATTTTCCTGACCAGATCGTAGGGTGCTTCTGGAGAGATCGTTGACGGTTCGACCCTTACGGTTCCGCTTGAGCGTTCCACTTCCGCACCAAGGGCACGGAGAATCTGCAGCATGTAGTTGGTATCCGAAACATCCGGAACCCGGCGTATGATTGAGGCCTGATCAGAGAGTAGAGTGGCCGCGAGGATAGGGAGGGATGCATTTTTAGATCCCGAGATGTTGATGGAGCCTTGTAAAGTGCTGTTGCCGTGGACGAGAAGTTTATCCATTGAAAGAGGGAGCAATATTCGACTTGTCAGGGTGCTTGAGCAAAGACAAACCGTGGTTTTCCGGAGAGATCATGTTGGAGGCGGACGGGGTCGAGGCCTGCCGATTGAGCAAGGGCAACGACCTCGGGCCCCTGAGTTAAGCCGATTTCAAGCACCAGCCAGCCGCAGGACTTGAGGTGGCCTCTGATTGTGGGAATGAAACGCCTGAGAAGATCGAGCCCATCCTGTCCCCCGAAAAGGGCAGTGTCTGGGTCATGGGCGACTTCCTGCGATAGGGTCTCTTTGTCGCCCTCCGGTATGTAAGGGAGGTTAGCAAGAATGAGATGATAAGTTCCCACGACTCCCTCCAAAAGATCGGTTTCAATGCAGTTGACCGGGAGGGCATGTCGATCAGCGTTTTCCTTTGCCAGAGCTAAGGCGGCCGATGAAATATCGGTTAATACTGTAGTGGCACAGCGTTCTCCGAGCGAAAGCCCGACCGTGATGCCAATCACACCACTCCCTGTGCCGACATCGAGAACCTGTAATTGATCATTTAAATCCAGTTGAAGAGTCAGTTCGACCATTTCCTCCGTTTCTGGTCTGGGAATAAGAGCGCGTTTGTCACAAAGGAACTCCCTTCCTGCGAATTCTATAGTTCCTAGAATGTGCTGGAGAGGTTCACCCTCGCCTCGCCTTTTCAGGAGGCCCCGTAATGGAGCGAGTTCCTGCTCTGTCATCGGACGATCAAAGCTCGCGTAAAGCTCGATTCGGCTACAGGACAACTGCTGGGCGAGAAGCCATTCCATGTTCCGTCTGGCGCCTTCTACGCCTCTCTCTCGCAAATAAGAGGCGCCGCGTTCGAGGCATTCCAGGACGGTCTTCATCGGGCTGAACCTCGGGCAACAATTAGTCCGCACTGATTCCGGATTCCGCGAGCCTCTGAGCCATTTCCGTCTTCTGCAATTCCTCCGTGAATTCGTGGACTTCCCCGGTAAGAATTCCCTCCAAGTTGTGGGAGGTGTGATTGATTCGATGGTCAGTGACTCGCGACTGAGGGAAGTTGTATGTACGAATCTTCTCCGAGCGGTCGCCGGATCCGATCAGCGCTCGGCGTTGGGCAGAATATTTTTCCTGCTCTTCGCGTTGTTTGGCTTCAAAAAGCTTGGAGCGGAGAATCTCAAGGGCCTTTTCCTTATTCTGACCCTGACTCCTGCCGTCCTGGCACTTGACCTGAATGCCAGAGGGTAAGTGAGTGACTTGTACAGCCGAATCAGTCGTATTGACATGTTGCCCCCCAGGGCCCCCGGACCGGGTCGCCTGAATATGTAGCTCGTCTGGCTTAAGTTCGATGTCGACCTCCTGAGCCTCCGGCATGACAGCGACGGTAACGGTAGAGGTGTGGATTCGTCCCTGAGTTTCGGTTGATGGGACGCGTTGCACCCGGTGGACACCGCTTTCATATTTCATACGGCGGAAGACTTCTTCACCGCTCACTTTGAGTACGACCTCCTTGAAGCCGCCGACCTCTGAAGGGCTACTTTCGAGGTGTTCGCATTTCCAATTACAGCTGTCGGCATAGCGCTCGTACATCCGCATTACTTCCCCGGCAAAAAGCGAGGCCTCATCACCTCCGGCGCCCGCACGAATTTCTACCAGAGCATTGCGTTCCTCTGTTGGATCCTGAGGGAGCAGGGAATACTGGAGCTTTTCTCGAAGGAGAGGGAGAGAGGACTCAAGATCTGGAATTTCCTCGCCTGCCATCGCGGCGATCTCCTCATCGTCATCTTTGGAAAGCTCCCGGTTTTCCTCGAGGTTTCTACATGTAGATTCGTAGCTGTCCCAGAGGATCATCAGTTTCTGAAGGCTCCTATGCTCCCGCATGACGTCGGCAGCAGAAGCTTGATCGTTAAAGAAGTCTGGTTGAGAAATACGCTCCTCCAATTCCGCCAGTCTCTCCCGGCGTTGTTCTATGAGACCGGCAAATTCCATGATTCTTGCGGGGGCAATTTCTCGACCGCTGGGGGGAGAGTCAAGTGGCTTGCTTAGCTTTCATGTTTATTAGTTGAAAAGCCGGCCGGTTACACCTATTTAACGGCCGCCGAGAGGTAAAAGCCCCGTAGTGTAATTGGTAACACACCTGATTTTGGTTCAGTATTTCTTGGTTCGAGTCCAGGCGGGGCTGCCACTCTTGGTCAATTCGCTGAGAGTGGTGGGTTATTTGACTGTTTTGTGGAGGAGCGGGATTTCGTTGGTGAGATTCGGGCTATAGAAGGGCAGGGCGGCCTTTGTTGGGAAGATCCTGGTGTTGACCAGGGGGACAATCAAAATTCGTCTGAACAAAGTCATCCCAAATTCCGAGGGTTTGTTGTGATAGGAGGGATTGGATTTCCTCTTCGCAATCGCCGCAAAGGCATAGCGGGTATGGATCATAAATTATGGTATCGCCGAGTAGGATTCCGCCCAAAGAGTAGCTTTTGGCTTTGGAGCGAGGAGTGTCGCAGGCGGCACATTGCTGAATCCAAGGCTCTATGAGCTTCGCGGGCGATAAAAGCTGAGAGCGCTCCTCGAGTCGTACTCGCTGGGTGAAGAAGGTCGCAAGGGCTTGTTGTGACTCGTCCGAAAATTCTTGAGCCATGTTAGCCCGGCAATGTTCACATATGGCGTATTCGAAGATGCACTCATCACCTTGAAAGGTTTTGGCGACGAGGAAAGGAAGGTCCGGGTCCTCTTTGAGGGAGAGTCCGCAGCTAATACAGTCCTCAAAAGGTTTACCGGTTTCAGACGAATGAAAATAGGATTGGGATTTGGAGTCCAAGGGGTGATGCTGACTATGGATTGCTCTATTCCAATTCGGTGCCTTCGAAGAAATTGGCTGGCTTCGGAGGTAGTTGGTTGAGGGCGTAGATTTCTTGGGGTCCCTCTTTCAGAGGCCATCGATATGAGGTTTTAAGGACGTGGATCATCAGTGCCTGAGCCATCGAGATGGCTTGCTCCAACTCAAAACCGAGTCCAAGCAACCCCGCTATTGCAGCTGAATGAGTGCATCCTGTGCCATGCGAGCTGGGGAGATCGATCCAAGGGTGAGTAAATTCGTGGGTTGCGCCACGGCTGTAAAGGGTATCAGTGAGCAGACCTCCAGTTACGCTGTGTCCTCCGGTGAGTAGGACGGAAATGCCAAGGGCGTTGGATAGTTCTTTGGTAATCTCGGTTGGGCAAGGCCCTTCCGAATTGAGATGATGATTCTGCCTGAGTAGGCGGAGGGCCTCAGGCAGGTTTGGGGTGGTAACTAGAGCTAGCGGCAAGAGTTCTGTCATGTAAGCGTCAACGGCTTCTGGAGAAGCAAACTCCGTCCCTGAGGAAGCTGAGAGCACAGGATCTACCACCAAGGGGATGTCCGTTCCAGTGAGGGCATTAGCCACCGCGGAAATATGAGAGGGGCTGCCAAGCAGTCCGGTTTTAATTGCGGCGATTCGATAGGTTTCGAGAAGAACCTGAATCTGTGCTGTCAAAATCTCTGGTGAAATCTCCTGAGAACTATGAACCTTAAAGGGAGTCTGCACTACAATGGAGCTAATCGCAGTAAGACCGTGTAAGCCAAGCAGCGAAAAGGTTTTCAGGTCGGCTTGAATCCCTGCGCCTGCACAACAGTCAGAGCCGGCGATTGTGAGAGTTACCACTGGTGGTGACATCGTAGGCCAATTAATCCCTCATTTGTAGAACAGGCAAGCTTGTCCTTGGCAAGAGGGCTTGTAGCCCTACGGTTCTGCTCGGTGCAGCCACATTTCGAAGAACTCGATAGATTGAGCGTAGAGGTTGACGACGTCATTTACATGCCCAGTCTGGATCATCCTGAGGATCGGCCTCACCCGTTTGTCTATTTTATCAAAATTTGCAATCAGTCCCCTGAGCGCGTCAGTATTCGGGGACGTAAGTGGGTTGTAAGAGAGAATGATTCTGAGGAAGTCATCGTGGTGGAGGGCGATGGGGTAGTAGGGCAGACCCCGGACCTCGGGCCTGGGGAAGAGTTTTCCTACAATAGCTATCATGTGACACGCTCGAGTGGCTACGCTGAGGGAGCCTTTTTCGGAACGACGGAGAGCGGGCGATCTATCTTCGTTCGGATTCCGCGCTTCAACCTCAGTATTCCGGAGTGGGCCTAATGCCGCTTGGTGTCGCGATGTGGGTCATGGGGATATCGTGATCTTCAACCGGCAGTTCGTCACGGAGCTGTAGGTCAAAACCGACTCCCATCCGGAAGGCTTTTCCGTTGAGAAGTGGCAGAGTGGTGTCGTAGTAGGCCTTCCCACGGCCCAGCCGGGCGCCGCCAAGGGTGAATCCTACTCCTGGGCAGAGGCAGAGGTCGATTTCTTGTGTGCTGACAGGGGGGTGAATTTCAGGCACAGGCTCGGGTATGTTGAATGTCCCATACCTCAATTCGCATGGGTGTTGGACCATATGGAAGCTAAGATTGGAGCCTGAAACCAATGGGTATGCAAAGCGATGTTGGCCCAGGAGTGAGAGATGAAGGGCTGAGAGGTCTGCTTCGGTTTCTACGGCTGCATAGGTTGCAATGGTTCCGATTCCTTCATTCAGGGATAGCCAGTTGGTTAACTTATCGCATAATAGAGAGCTCCAATCACGACGGACATTCCTATCGGTAGAGGCAAGCGATCGCCATATTTTGGTCCGGAGTTCCTGCTTCTCCAGAGTACTGGGTTTATTTGCCACTTGCGAAAAAGATCGTGTGGGCGAAGTATGACCCTATCCAAACGGTGAAGCAAGCAAGCTGGATACTACTTCTTTCCTTGGTTATAGGCTACGGCCAGAGTGAGGATGCTGCATTTGCGGCTCGTTATGAGGCGCCGGTTGTTGACCGGGCTCTCTTTGGTGATGATGTTATGCTTGCTGCAGAGCGGAAGAGTTACGCCACCAATCTAGCGACTTACGTAGCAAATATGGTTTCATCGAAGGGAGCCGCCAAGGACGCTCTTTTAAGTGCCCGCCAAATCCTTGCCCTCGCTCTGCACCTCGAGAGGCGCAACAAGCAGGCCATGGTAGTCAATTTTCAATTGAGGCAGGGTGTGATGCCCAAGGTGAAGGTTGGTGATTACAACCCACGGACGTTTTCCCGGCTCCTTATGGCCAGAGCAAAACTGCTTTTAAAAGGGGGAGAGGGGAGCAAGAAAGAGAGGCTGCTTGGTCGCTATTTTATCGATGTTGCAGCGCACATCGATCCGAGGAATGAGGATGCTGTCTTTGAGTGCGAAAACCAGCGTATTGATTTTGGCAACTTGGATTGGGGGATTCTCACCGCATCGTCTTCAGAACCGGGAGGAACACTGGAAAATCAGAACGCCGAAAATTAGTCGCTTTTCGACGGGTTGGAAGGAGGCTCAAGGAATTGACTCAGCATCTGGCGGAGGGTGGCTCGCGCCCTGAAAAGTTGGCTTTTTACGGCAGAAATCGAAATTCCAAGGATGCCAGCAATATCCTCGTAGGACATGTTCTCATGTCTTCTGAGAACTACGGCCATTCGTTGCTTTTGAGGTAGGGAGGTAATTGCTCTGTTAACGGCTTCACGTAGTTCCAACTCAAGTAATCGAGCGTCAGGCTGAGAGTGCTCTTTTTCTTGAAATTGTTGATGCCATTCATCTGCCTGCTCTTCGAGCGACTGTTCACCCCGTCGTGCTCTTCGGCGTGTTTCATTAAAGACGAGGTTGCGGGTAATGGTGAAGAGGAATGTCGTGAACTTAGCAGTTGGTTTGTAGCGTCCTGCGCTTTTCCACAAACGAAGAAATACCTGCTGGGCGATGTCTTCTGCCTCGCTGTGATTGCCGAGCATCTTGGCGACGGTCCCGACGACCGCATATTGGTGGCGTTGAACGAGTTCTTTAAATGCCGAGTGATCACCTCGCGCCACCTTTTTCATAAGAGAGATATCAAAAGCATCTTCAGGATCCTGACTGGAGGGCGATTTCGGCATCAGGGAAGAAATAGGAGAGGCAGTTTCTCGTGGAAGGTCTGTAAGCTTGGAGAGGAGCCCCTCACTCGTAATCAACTGAGCCGCCAAGGCGACTATGCCAACTGTTGGTTGTAATTGAAAAGGGCGCGGGATTCGACGGGAACTCCCGGTACCGATTATTGCGGGAAAATGCGTTTGGTTCCGCAATGATTGTTCGAGAGGCCTTTGCAACGTGGACAGTGGAGAGATCGACTAAAACCCTTTTTACACCAACTTAACAAATTGCAGCCCCCGAGCCCTTTTTCGGTTCCTGCGTCTTCGTTGGTTGGCCGGGCTTATCGAGATGACGCGGCACCCTTGATTTCTGGGGGCTGGCTAAATCGTGAAATAACCTAGCAGGGTGCTACCCCTTGATTTCCAACAGCATCTGCGCGTTGTTAGGAAACTTCTTGAGGAAGAAAAGTAGGCGCTCCATCGCTTCGAGCGGACGGTGCCCGGATAAACCTCGACGAATGAGATAGATCTTATGGAGAAGATGCTCTGGAAGCAGAAGTTCTTCTCGTCGGGTGCCCGACTTGAAAATGTCAACCGCTGGGTAAATGAAGCTCTCAGCGATTCGACGATCGAGAACCAACTCCATGTTGCCGGTGCCTTTGAATTCCTGGAATATAGCTTCGTCGGCCTTGGCGTTGGTCTGAACTAATGCAGTTCCTATGATCGTGAGGGATCCCCCTTCCTTTAAGTTGCGGGCAGCCGCAAACAGACGTCGGGGCATTTCGAGAGCGCCTGCGACAATTCCTCCGCTTTGGTATCCTCGCCCTTTACCGCCCCGCATGCTGTTGTTGTAAGCCCTTGCAAGGCGGGTGATTGAGTCGAGAAGAAGAAAGACATCCTGACCTGCTTCGACCAAGCGCTTTGCTCTTTCAATGCAAAGTTCAGCAACTCGACAGTGATTTTTGGCGGGCATGTCGTTAGAACTTGCGTAGATCTCGGCCTCCGGTAGCTGCCGTTTAAATTCAGTGACCTCTTCTGGGCGCTCATCGACCAGTAGAATAATAAGATGCAGATTTTCGGAATGTCGCTCCCGAACTGCTTCGGCTAAATGCAGTAACAGTGTGGTCTTTCCCGATCTAGGAGGTGAGACGATGAGACCTCTTTGGCCCCGGCCTATTGGCGAGATCATATCGATCACCCGGGTGGTAAACCGTTCGGGCTCGGTTTCGAAAGGAATCCGCTTTACCGGGTTAGTGGCTTTAAGCTCCTCGAAAAAGGAGAGTTTGCGCGCCTCCTCAGGTTTCTTGCCGTTCACGGAGGTAACCTCGACGAGCTGGGGCCCCCGACTGCCTTCGCGGGCCTTTCCGTGGACCCACATTCCGACTCTGAGGCCCTCACGGCGGACAAGTTCAGGAGGAAGAAAAACATCCTCTCTGGATTGCTCGAAATCCTTGTCGGGTTGCCGAAGAAAACCGAATCCTTTTGGGGCTAGCTCCAGAACGCCGTTTACTTCAACAGGGTCCCCAGTAAGGACAGTATCCTTACGCTGTTCGCCTTCATCTACCTCCTGGCCGCCACCGCCACCGCCATCCCTTCGACGGTCATTTCCCCGACGTCGACCTCTGCCCCTTACCCTGCCTCGAACAGCACCACCGCGTCTACGGCGGTGCCTGTCACCGCCGCCCCTCCTGTGTCCTTCCGAGGAGTCTCCGGAAGGAGCGTCTGAAGAAGGGTCAGAGCTCATGATGAATTTGTGCCATGCTCGGTTCCACACCGTTGATGGGGGCTAGTGGAGCGTCACAATGAGTAATGTTGATTGAGAAAGGGTAATCCTCGCCATGGCGAGGAGTTTTCCCCTTAGGAAAGTGGCTCTGAAAGAGCCCGCGGAGACAAAGTGAACCCCAGAGCTTTTCAGGTTGCTTGAGAGACGAGAAAGATTCGCCATGTCGACCAAGCGCGGGGATCATGGGCCTGCAGAGGCGTTTAGCAACCACAAAATGCATACGTAATTCTATCTTGTGTTTCCTCGTGCTAAACTTTTTTTGGCGAAGAAAACGGACCACCATTGACCCCAGTTGATCTCGCCGCTAAAGGCTGATGTATCGTCATGAAGGATAGTATCACTGTTACAATCACCGGTGCGGCTGGGCAGATCGGCTATGCGCTGCTTTTCCGAATAGCCTCTGGTGGATTATTCGGCCCCGACCAGCCGGTTCATCTGAATCTGGTTGAGATTGAGCCCGCGATGAAAGCATTGGAGGGAACGGCAATGGAGCTCGATGATTGCGCCTTTCCTCTTCTTTCAGGAATCACCACGACAAGTGATCTTGATATGGGATTCAAGGATTCGAACTGGGCTCTTTTAGTGGGATCGGTACCGCGAAAGGCGGGAATGGAAAGAAAGGATCTGCTTGGGATTAACGGTAAGATTTTCACCCGTCAGGGTGAAGCCATCGCAGCCAATGCGGCAGACGATATTCGAGTTCTAGTAGTGGGCAATCCCTGCAATACGAACTGTCTGATAACGATGAACAATGCGCCGGGTATTCCGTCAGAGCGGTTTTTCGCCATGACGCGGTTGGATGAGAATCGCGCTAAAAGCCAGTTGGCCGCAAAGGCAGGAGTTCACGTGAGCTCGGTTTCGAATCTCTGTATCTGGGGGAATCATTCGGCCACTCAGTATCCTGATTTCACTAATGCCTTGATTAACAAGTCCCGGGTCGTGGATGTGATTGATGATCACGAATGGCTCAGAGGAGAATTCATTTCAATGGTTCAGCAGCGGGGTGCAGCAATTATCAATGCGCGAGGGGCATCTTCAGCGGCTTCAGCGGCTAACGCTGCTATTGATACGGTTCGCAGTCTTTGTCATCCGACTGCTGAAGGGGATTGGACCAGTGTCGCGATTTGTTCCGAAGGTCAGTATGGGATCGATAAGGGGCTTATTGCATCTATGCCGGTGAGATGCGAGAGCGATGGAGTGTGGTCCGTAGTTGAAGGAGTCGAGATTGACGATTTTTCAAAGTCTAAGATTGAGGAAAGTGTTTCAGAACTACGTGAGGAGCGCGACGCGGTATCCGATCTTATTCCGTCCTGAAGGTGAGTGAAGATCTCCTAGAGATTGGAGGACGGGAATTTCGTTCCCGTTTACTCTTGGGCACCGGCAAGTTCGGCTCTCCGGAATTGATGAAGGAAGCGCTTGTCGCATCTGGAACTGAAATCGTGACGGTTGCCCTTCGAAGGGCGGATGTGACCGGCGGTAATGATCCGTTTGCCAACATCCTCGACTTTATCGACCCCGAGACCTACCTGCTGCTGGCCAATACGAGCGGAGCCATGAATGCAGATGAAGCTGTGAGGCTAGCTAGGCTTGCCGAGGCCGCGGGCCTTCCGAAATGGATCAAGCTTGAGATTCATCCTGACCCCACCTACCTTCTTCCGGATCCAATCGAAACTCTTAAAGCTGCTGAATTGTTGGTGAATGAGGGGTTTACAGTACTTCCGTATATCAATGCGGATCCCGTATTGGCGAAACGCCTCCAAGATGTGGGGGTCGCGACAGTGATGCCTCTTGGTGCTCCCATTGGATCTAATATGGGTCTTGTAACAAGGGATCAGATACGGATCATTATTGAGCAGGCGACGGTGCCGGTTATCGTCGATGCTGGTATCGGTGCGCCGAGCCATGCTGCAGAAGCTTCCGAGATGGGAGCCTCCGCTGTTCTGGTAAATACCGCAATAGCAGTGGCCGGCGATCCGCCTGCGATGGCATTAGCGTTTAAAGATGCCGTTGATGCAGGACGCCGTGCCTTTAAGGCTGGATTACCGATGCAGAGTGAGAAAGCGGAGGCCACAAGCCCGTTAACCGGGTTTCTCGGCAATTGAGGACCCTGTTCTGCGGGGGTCGTCTCTTGTCTCATCTGCTTTTCTCTGTATGCTCTTGAGGTGATCCGCAAATGACACCACTTTTCCGGAAATTCCTCGGGATGAACTGGGTCCTGGTTTTTACCATGTACGGCCTCTTGGTCTTCGGAGTATTCAGTATCGAAAGCGCTGCCCGGCATATCCCGGTTTCATCTTTGGGCGACAATCCTGAGCTTTGGGGCGCATGGTTTGCGGACCGGCAAAAGATCTGGATTCTCGTCGGGAGCTTGGTTTATTTCGTGGTGGCGCTTACCGACTACAGATGGCTCATGTGGCTTGGGGTCCCAATGTATCTTGTCGGGATAGGAATGCTTCTCGTTTTGATGGCTCAGGACTCTGAGGTGCACCAGCTTACAGTGATGGGTCTGAGCTTCCAGCCAACTCAGCTGGTGATTGCGGCAGGGATTATAGTGGTAGGGCTCAGCTTCCAGGTACTTCCCAGAATTCAGAGGTGGCTTGGGCATCCGGCCTGTCGGTTGGCCATTATCGGTGTCTTATGCGGTATTCCTTTTCTTCTCGTGGTCAAAAATGGAGATATGGGTTCCGCGATCGTCTGGTTACCTGTGGCTTTCGTGACAATGCTGGTTGGTGGAATACCATACCGCTACCTACTTTTCATGGGACTGGTTGGAGCAGGCATACTACCCATTATTTACTTCATTATACTGCCAGGAGTTTCCGAGAGAGGGTATGCACGAGTTAATAATTACCTGGAAAATGTTCAGAGGGGCCAAATCACAAATACTGATAAGAACTATGCGGAATATCGTGTCACCATGGCGGTGGGGAAGGCCGGATGGAGAGGTGCGGGTTACGCCAGTCATTCAAAGGACTCTCTTCACAACAGGAAGGATATTCCATGGAAGACTGCGCATAATGACTATATTTTTGCTGTGATTGCCGAAGAGCAGGGTTTTAGAGGAAGTCTTCTTCTCCTTACCGGATTTGCACTTCTTCTCATTCAGTGTCTCTTTGTTGCCTATTATAGCAGAGATTTCGCGGGGCAGATTATTGCGGCCGGAGTCGTTGGGCTCTTGTTCGCCCATATTTTTGAGAATATCGGGATGTGCGTTTCGATTATGCCAATCACGGGTATTCCACTTCCTTTGATCAGTTATTCCGGAACCTTTGTGCTTATTTGCATGTTCCTCTTGGGGTTAGTGCAAAGTATCTGGGTCCATCGTAATAGCGGAAGAGTGGAAACGGAGTCGTAGGGGAAAGGGGAGTTGGCTACGGTTGAACCACTGGGCCACCAAGTCGCATCCAATCCATGATACCGCCTCCCAGGTTGGTCACGTCGTTAAATCCTGCATCAAGCATCAGCGTTCCAGCACGGGCACTTCGCTGTCCCACCTTGCAGTATACAAGGTATGGAACGTTACGCGGAAGATCCTCGAGATGTTTTGTTAATTGACTGAGTGGGGCGAGCCTACAGCCGTCAAGGTGGGCCCAGGCGTGCTCAGGGGGTTCCCGAACGTCAAGTAGGATGCCGTCAAAGCCATCTCGTATGAGAGCCAATGCTTCAGTCGCGCTAAGTTCCTTTAAGCTTTTGGTTTCGGCGGCGCTGTTCGGTGCAGTTCCGGGACTGGTAATGGTGGGAGCGTTGCCACAGAGTTCACACGATGGATCTGGTTTAAGTGATATTTCCCGCATGCGTGCATTAGTTGCGTCGTAATGAAGCATCCGCCCGGCAAGAGTTTCTCCATGCCCTGTGAGGATCTTAATAGCTTCCATAGCCTGAAGGGTCCCGATCACGCCGGGAAGAGCGCCAAGGACGCCTGCCTCCTCTCATGTAGGCACAGTGCCGGGCGCGGGAGGTTCGGGAAGCAGACAGCGGTAGCAAGGTGAGTGCAGAGCTGGATCAAAGACGGTAAGCTGGCCTTCAAACTGATGAATCGCGCCGGCGACGAGGGGTTTGCCGAGGAGCCATGCGGCATCCGCGACCAGAAACCGGGTAGTAAAGTTGTCAGAGCCGTCAAGGATCAGGTCGTATCGCCTGAAGAGAGCCATGATGTTGTCCTTCTCGAGCCGTTCGCGGTAGATTTCAAGACTGACATCGGAGTTCAGGTTCGTGAGGCGTTGTGAGGCACTCTGGACCTTTGGGGTGCCGATAGATCGTTCGTCGTGAAGGATCTGGCGCTGGAGATTCGATAAATCGACTGTATCGTCATCCACGATGCCCAGGCGCCCGATACCTGCTGCAGCGAGGTAAAGGGCCGCCGGGGAGCCGAGGCCGCCAGCCCCGACGCACAGAGCGGAGCCGTTGCGAAGCGCGGTCTGCCCCTCCATCCCAAAGCCCGATAGGCTAAAATGGCGTTCATAGCGCTCTTTCTCGCGATCGGTGAACATCAATTAAACTGGGTGTGATAGTTACTCCGTTTTCACTTCACGGCAAGCGTCAGGTATTTTATGCCGACAGGGTAATGTCAGAGGTTCATTCCACATTTCGTCTTCGGCCGGGTGATATCGCACCTGAATTCCAGCTTCCAGATCCTGACGGGGAAATTCATACTCTTGCCCAGCTAAGGGGCGAGCAGGGAGTATTGGTGATTTTCGCCTGTAACCACTGCCCCTATGTAATCCACCTCGCAGATGCGGTCGGGAAAATGGCGAAGGAGGTGGCCCAAAAGGGAGTCAACACTGTCGCCATCATGTCGAATGACGTTAAGAATTACCCTGATGATCACCCCGATTTGATGGGGGGCTTTGCCGATAAGTTTGGTTGGTCGTTCCCCTATCTTTATGATGAGAATCAAGAAGTAGCGAAGGCATGGTCAGCAGCCTGTACACCAGACTTTTTCCTGCTCGATGCCGCTGGGAAACTCTTTTACGCCGGACAGTTTGATGATTCACGCCCTAAAAGCGGGAATGAGGCTACAGGAAGTGATATGCGTAAGGCGATTGAACGCCTGACAGTAGGAGATGAACCGCCGAAGGATCCATTCCCGAGTAGCGGATGTAACATTAAATGGAAGGACGGTAATGAGCCGTCCTATTTTGGGTAGAACCCTTGGATCTTACTACTGCGCGAGGCGGAAACCCCAGGAAATATGAAGAAGTATATTGATCACGTTGAGGGTGGGAGGGAATTGGACTCATCCCAGGTCAGTGAGGTGGTGCAGCTTCTAGTGGACGAAGATGCCGATCCTGTTGAAAAAGCTCAATTTCTGGAGGTGTTTGCGAAGAAAGGAGAGACTGCGCCGGAGATCGCTCTTTTCGTCTCTGAGTTGCTCGAGCGAGCTGTTGATCCCGAAGTCGGGCCCGATTCGCTCGAACAGCCAACTATCGATGTTTGTGGAACCGGTGGGGACAAACTCAATCTTTTCAACGTCTCCACGACGTCAATGTTCGTGATAGCTGCCGGTGGAGCGGCGGTGTTTAAGCATGGCAACAGAGGTATTACCTCGAAGAGCGGTGGAGCAGACGTGCTCGAGGAACTTGGGGTGCGTATTGATCTTCCCGCCGAAGGTTTCAGGGATTGCCTTGCAGGAGCCGGATTGGGGTTTCTTTTTGCTCCAATGTATCACCCCGCATTCAAGGCTATTATGCCTGTTCGTAAATTACTGGCGGAGAAAGGGATTCGAACAATTTTCAACCTGATAGGTCCTCTTCTTAATCCAGCTAGACCAGCATGCCAGCTGGTTGGCGTGTTTAGTCCGGAACTACCACCCGTCTATGCCGATATTCTTCAGCGGCTTGGACGGAGGTCTGCATGGGCGGTACATGGAGAAACTCAGGATGGTCGCCCAGTAGACGAGCTAAGTACGATGGGGCAGACTACTATTTGCAGAGTTTTCGACGGGAAAAATGTGGAGGAGGTGATTCATCCCCAAGATTATGGGATGAGGGTAGTTGGACCTGAGGATTTGCAG
>TARA_B100001057_G_scaffold73090_1_pt1 | contig 25808 bp, 19 predicted proteins | sample TARA_B100001057 | Tara Oceans TARA_B100001057 (sample SAMEA2621839) | marine metagenome | biome: marine biome (ENVO:00000447); feature: surface water layer (ENVO:00002042); material: "saline water (ENVO:00002010), including plankton (ENVO:xxxxxxxx)" | depth 5 m
CTCGTCGACCGCGTAGGCGTATTTACACCTAAACTTACCGAAATTGATGAACTCAAACCCGGGCAATTAGGTTTTGTAACAGCCGCAATAAAAACGGTCGCAGACACAAAAGTGGGCGATACGATAATAGATGAAAGGAAGCCCGCAACAGAAGCATTAGCAGGTTTTAAACCGAGTGTTCCCGTTGTATTCTGCGGGCTCTTTCCCGTTGATGCGGCAGATTATGAGCAACTACGAGAGAGCTTAGACCGGCTTAGACTAAACGATGCAAGTTTCTCTTTTGAAGCAGAATCTTCCGCTGCACTCGGATTTGGTTTTAGATGCGGATTTTTGGGGCTTCTTCATTTGGAAATCATTCAAGAAAGATTGGAACGAGAGTTTGATCTTGATTTAATAACAACGGCACCCAGCGTCGTTTATAAAATAAACATGAACTCCGGGGAAACCCTAGAGCTTCATAATCCCTCAGATATGCCTGACGTAGTGAAAATTGGTAGCATCGAAGAACCATGGATTAAAGCGACTATTTTTGTTCCTGACGAGTATCTAGGGCCAATTCTGACCCTCTGTACAGAAAGGCGAGGAGAACAAATAGAGCTTACCTATGTGGGGAATAGGGCGATGGTAGTTTACCGTCTTCCGCTCAATGAGGTTGTTTTTGACTTTTATGACCGGCTGAAGTCAATATCTCGCGGGTATGCAAGCTTCGATTACCAAATGGATGGCTACTTGGAGGGTGATTTGGTTCGAATGAGCCTGCTAGTAAATGCCGAACCCGTTGATGCCCTATCTATGGTAGTGCACGCGGCACAAGCGGAACCCCGCGGACGTGAACTCTGTTCTCGCCTTAAAGATCTAATACCAAGGCAATTATTCAAAATCCCTGTTCAGGCCGCCATAGGTGGGAAAATTATAGCTCGCGAAACGATAAGTGCTATGAGAAAAGACGTTACCGCAAAATGCTACGGCGGAGATATTTCAAGGAAGAGAAAGCTCCTTGAAAAACAGAAAAAAGGTAAGAAAAAAATGCGTCAATTTGGCAGAGTAGAGATACCACAGTCCGCCTTTATTGAGGCATTGAAAATGGGAGACGGGTAAGTTTTTTAACTCTATTACTACCCTGTCTTCCCCTCGCGTAATGGTACTAAAACTTCTTCCGTATGCTCCCCGAGCTCAGGTGTAGCTCGGTGAATTTTTGCGGGCGTTTTAGAGAGTTTTACAGGGAAACCAGTCATTTTTACTGTTCCTCGACCAGGATGATCAACTTCAAGTAACATTTCCTGAGATAATACTTGAGGATCAGAAAATACCTCTGAAAGATCCATCGTTCGTCCGCATGGACAACCTGCTTCATTTATAACTTTTATCCAATGTTCAACTGTATTTTTCTCTGTAACTTTGTTAATAATTTCTAAAAGTTCATCCCTATTCTCCATGCGATCAGCGTTGGTTTTAAAACGTTCTTCATCAAGTAAATAGCCCAGATTTAAAACTTGAAGAAAACGCTCCACAAAAACATCATTTGAAGGTGCCACAGCCACTCGCCCATCGCTGGCGCGAAAAAGTCCATAGGGTGACGCTATTGGGTGATTATTGCCTGTTCGTTTTGGAATTTTACCAGTAGCAAGATATTCGGCCGATAAGTAAGCCATCATACTGATCAAACCATTTGTCAAACTAGACTCAACATTCTGCCCTTTACCGGTTCTTTGACGAGCATGTAGTGCGGTCACAACGCCAAATGCAGTATAAAGTCCCGCAATCATGTCGCTCATAGGAGGCGCAGCGCGCATTGGGTCACCGTCTGCCGTGCCATTAACACTCATAAAACCGCTCATCGCCTGAGCAATAAAGTCAAACGATGGTCTATCAACATAAGGTCCCGTAGATCCATAACCATTTACACTTGCACAGATCAACCTTGGGTTAATTTCTTCAAGAAATTCAGTGGTAAAACCCATTTTAGCCAATACACCCGGACGATAATTCTCGACTAAAACATCTGCAGATTCTAAGAGTAGTTTTAAATCAGCCTTTCCCTCCTCAGTGTAGAGGTCAAGCACTATCGATTTTTTATTTCTATTAAATTGTGAAAAATACCAACTCAAACCTTCTTTAATAACACCCTGCCCCCGAACGGGGTCTCCTTTTGGAGGCTCTACTTTTATCACTTCTGCCCCCATATCAGCGAGCATCAATGTACAAAAAGGACCCGCCAAAATGCGTGTTAGGTCAACAACTCTTATCCCTGAAAGTGCCATTTATCGAAATCTCTATTTTTCTATCGGGTTAACCTGATGCAGTCGCCACATCCGACATAGAATGTAATTCAAGCCTAGGACCGGCTTTCATTAATTGGCCTGGCAACTCTCTACCCATGACGCGTTCGACATGCTTCGCTACATCTATCAACTTTGTTAGATCTATTCCGGTTTCTATCCCTAATTCATGCATCAGGTATACCAAGTCTTCGGTGCAAATATTGCCGGTGGCCTTGGGCGCAAATGGGCATCCTCCCATACCACCAAAGGAGGCATCATACTTGGCTACGCCCTCATCCAAACCAACTAACACATTCACCAATCCTATCCCCCTGGTATTGTGAAAGTGCAGACCTATTGGTAATTCTGGCACAGTGTCTTGCAAGTGTCTTACAGCTTTTTGAACAACAGGGGGAGTGGCCATGCCTGTAGTATCACCCAATCCAAGTCCTATAAAGCCTAATTCTCGATACTGTTTTGCTATATAACTTAGTTGTTCAACAGGGACGTTTCCTTCGAATGGACATCCCAATGCAGTGGCTATGACTCCTTGAACAGGAATGCCTGCATCACCAGCGATTTTTGCCACATCATAAAAACCTGCTAAAGATTCATCCACAGTTCTATTTACATTTTTTAAGTTATGGCTCTCTGAAGCAGACATAAATACTATGATTTCATCAACGCCGGCCTCACAAGCGCGAATAGCTCCGCGAGCATTGGGAACAAGCGCCGCCAGGATCGTATCAGTAGATCTATTCAGACCGGCTAAAACATCCGTTACATCCGCCAATTGAGGAACTGCGCGAGGAGAAACAAATGATGAAAATTCTATCCTAGGAATACCTGCATCGATGAGATTATTGACCATCGCAATTTTTTCTTTTGTTGGAACGAAATAAGACTCCGCTTGTAAACCATCTCGCGGACCAACCTCTGTTATTTCAATTTTACTTGGCCTTAACATCTTTTCTCCCCAAAACTATGCCTAGTAGCAAACCTGTAATTTTTTTAGAAATTCCAATGTGGTGGGATTACGCCTGCAACAGGTGATCGAAATGCAGCTATCCTCTCCGATGCCAAGGAACCCATAAAAGCTGTTTTTAGATCATAACCGCCAAATCCTATACTAGCGCAATTTCCTAATATACTCTTATTCCCTGCCACGAGGTGCTCTCGTGTATAGTTATCATTTTGATAGGCTTCTTCAGCGGCATTAACCGTATCCAAATCACCTCCGTCAAATATGCTTGTTTGAGACCCGTCTGGGTGGATCCTGACAATCCTATTACTAACCACACTTGTACACCAGATGCCACCTTCAACATCAAAATCGAATCCGTCTGGAAATATACCAACACCATAATCGGCATAGGTTTCCCGGTTTCCCAATTCACCTCTTTCATCTATCGAATAACGGCAAATTGAACGGCCCATAGTTTCGTTCACGTATAGCCATCGCCCTGATGGGTCGACTTTGCTTTCATTGGCAAAACCAACGTCATCAGCAACAATTCTTGCGCCCCGATCATCAACCAAAATTATAAATCCATCAGCTATATTTTTTTTGAACGACTCATCACGATTTCTTGCCCATGTGCTAACAGAAATCCAAACCCGGTCTAATTCATCACGATAAACAAAATTACACGCCGGAAGCGTTTTCCCTTCAATTTCGGTGAGAAAAGGAACCAATGTTCCATCTCTTCCAAGATTATAAACGCCTCCTTCATCACCAACATTTGCAATTAAAAATGAACCATCAGGAAGGAGAGCGAAACCATTTGGTGTAAAACCAGCCGGTATATCACCGGTTTCTGCGATATAAAAATCCTGACTTCCACCCTCATTTATTCTCACAATGCCACCCCCATTGCCTGCGTGGCTGACAAAAAGATCACCTTTCTTGGTCGCAACAACACATTCAGGTCTTTTTAAATCCTTACCTATGAACGTGAAATCATCATCGGATAGGTTGATCACTATAAAATCTCCTAAATAAGTAAACATGAGCTAAGCTAGGCAACCCAAACAAACGCAGTTTACAATCTTATCCCACTGAAATGATATCCGAAACTCGATTATTTGCACGAAACGGAAAGAAAAGTGTTCAACTTTATTCTAAAAATACATTGTATATAGCAAACATATTAAACGCGGCACCGCCAAGAAATCCCACGAAAGGCAAAATAATGTCTGAATTTAAAATAGTTACTGAAGATCTGCTCTTTCCGGAAGGACCGATTGCAATGCCTGATGGCTCTATTATTTTAGTGGAGATTGCACGGGGAACACTCACCAGAGTATTGTCCAGTGGGCGCAAAGAAATTATAGCAACCATTGGTGGAGGCCCCAATGGAGCCGCCATAGGTCCAGATGGGGCTTGTTATGTCTGTAATAATGGGGGTTTTGAATGGGAAAAAGATCCTGAAACGGGCGGTATAAGACCTATTGGACAAGCAAATGACTATGTTACCGGCCGTATTGAGAGGATAGATCTCAACACAGGGAAAATAGATCGGCTTTATGACCATTGTGATGGGCAAAAATTAAACGGTCCAAATGATATTGTTTTCGATAAACAGGGAAATATGTGGTTCACTGACCTCGGAAAAGCTCGCGCTAGAGATATGGACAGGGGTGCCGTTTATTGGGCTAAGGCCGATGGCACAAAGATTCGTGAAGTCATACAACCGATTACAACTCCCAACGGCATTGGGTTATCTCCAGACGAGAACACTTTGTATGTTGCTGAAACGGAAGGAGCTCGATTATACGCTTTTCCTATTACCGGTGAGGGCCGCGTTGATAAATTAGGATTTCCAGAGTCAATCAATGGAGGGAAGCTGATAACCTGTGATGGGGGGTTCAGGAGATTTGATTCGTTGGCGGTAGAACAAAATGGAAATATTTGTGTAGCCACATTGATGACGGGTGGGATAACGGTCGCCAACCCTAATGGGGGAACTGAAGAATTCATTGTAACGGATGACCCTTATACAACGAATATTTGTTTTGGCGGTGCAGATTTAAGAACCGCTTATCTCACTTTATCTTGGCAGGGTTTACTGGCTAGTAGTGACTGGAAACGTGCTGGTTTACCTTTAAATTTTGTCAATTTGTAGAGAACTTATCGACTTAAATTTTCTAAATCTAAGTCTTTAACCGACTTCACGTTTTCTGCAGACCAAAGTGCTGAAAGCAGTGCTTGGCCCGCAGGTTTTCCAGCTACTGGTTCAACCAGATCAGTATACTTTGACGAGAGCTCTGAGTCGGAAAGGGGGTTATCGGGGTCACCTTTTCTTGTTGGAGCAAAGTGAGCAAAGACTTCGTCATCTAGTGTTACCAATTCAATTTTTGCCGATCTCACTTTTGGGAAAGCATTTTGGCATCCCTCATCTACTTTTAAATCTACGATATCCATTAAATTCCTTACCAAAGGAGCCTGCAGATTTTCTTTCAAAAAATCGTCTGATCTCAATGCCCTACCTTTAATGATCGCCATTGCGGCACAATATTCGGCACTAAATTTTGCCTCATAGGGCGTTTTGGGGTTTGGATTATGGCAAATTTCGTAGGTTTTCTGGTAAGAACCAATCTTTATTTTTTTAATCTTAGTAGAGTTGATTTCATTAGTATTTCTAATGTGATTAAGTGCATCGATGATGGCGTGCACATGACCACACGCCGCGTGGTTTTTCTGCGTGATCCTTGTTATAGAGCGATTATTCTCCAACATATCAACGGATTCTGTCCAATCTACATTTGCACTCATAGCATTCCCAAAACCACGCTCCCCTTCCAGAATGTCGAAGGCACCTGTGACTCCATTTTGTGCCAGAAGCGCAGATAAAACCCCACCCTCAGCTGCGCGACCTGAATGAATAGGTTTACTCATGGCGTCAGCTCTAAAAGCCTGCTGAAGTCCTGCAGCCATTGTTCCAGCTGTAGCCAGTGCATGGCTGGTTTTTTCAGAGTCTAACCCCATAAGAACAGCCGCAGACGCTGATGCACCAAAGAAACCAACCGTTGCAGTAGTGTGCCACCATTCATAATGATGTGGATTAACTGCCTCTGCTATCGAGTTGGCCACTTCATATCCAGCAATTACCGCTCGCAGTAGGTCAACCCCGCTGGAATTCGTCATCTCGGCTACAGCCAATGCAGCCGAAATAATGGGAGCTCCAGGATGAAATAAACCGTCGCGGTATATGTCATCGAATTCGATTATATGGGAAGCTGTTCCGTTTATCAGTGCTGCCGTTCTGGTTGTCGCTGGCTCTCCTCGGGGCAATAGGGTTGATTTTCCACGACCAATATCTTCATCTAAAGCTCTTGTCATCAGTACAGCGGGTTCTTCTAACCCGCCAGGCAAGGTGCATGCAAACCAGTCAATCAATGCTCTTTTAGCATGATGGAATACATCTTTCGAATGATCTTTGGTCCTACAAGACACCGCAAATTCTGCATATTTTCCTACTACACTCATACAATAACCCCTAACAACCCAATTTATCTGCAAGGTCCAGCATATTTTCCGTTATATAATCGAAATCATGCTCCGCTTTAAAATCATGTTGCTGATTTGGGCCATATTCTGTTGGCCGGGCGATAAATGCTGTTTTTAGACCTTCAGCGCCAGCAGCTAGTAAATCAGAGTTGTGGGCTGCACACATTAAAACTTCCGACGGTTGTAAATTCAGCCAATCTACCCCAGTCAAATAAGTTTTGGCTTCCGGCTTATATGTTTGCGCTGGCTCCGCTCCCAGTATAACGTCCCAAGGCAACTTTCCGTTTTTCGCCATATTTACCATCAAAGCAACATTGCCGTTTGACATTGTTCCTATTATAAATTTTTTTTTCAAGCGCAGCAGGCCAGCTACAGAATCGGGCCAAGGATCAAGCCGGTGCCACGCTTTGTTAAGGAAATCCAACTCAGCCTCAGTTAACTCCTCAACAGCAAAATCCTGAAGAACCTCCCTCAAATTCTCCATATGCAAAATATCAAGACGAACAAAACCCCTACCACCGCTTCGAACTTTTTCCATTGCTGGCTGATACTTTCCTCTCCACTTATCGGCGAATGATAACCAATCAAGTTTATAGCCTTTTGGCGATAGACATTCTTCAGCTTCACGTGCGATGCTAGTCCTCCAGTCCACAACTGTTCCAAAAACATCAAACACAAGTGCTTTTACATCATCATCAGCCATTTCATTTTTTCCTTTTATAAGCTTGCTAACAGGGTTTTCATATGACGTTTACGTGAACATATTCGCCATCAGACAACTTAATTATAAGATAGTTTGCTCAAATGATGAAAGCACCCTATTTTTTTCTATTGTTGGCTTGACCAAAGGCCCAGAAATTAATAGTTTACGCAACTATGAGGTGTGTCGTAACAGGGTCGAGAAATGTGCTTTGAATCGACATTCACAGGGAGTTGAAATCGAAACAGGAATTCTTGTTCTGTAAGTTTTGGTTTTTATCGCTTATTAGTCGTCCCTTTCAATATGAAAGCGTTGGTTAATCTCATAGTTTTAGTTTTATAGGGATTGAGGTAATCCCGTCTCATCTCTGGGAAGGAGAGAATTAATGAAGGGTATCGCACCAAAGCTAGCGGTCGCTGTATTGGGGGCAACGTTTACGTTTGGCGCCATTTCAGCAAAAGCCGCTGCACCAGAATACGGTGGAAACTTAAATATTGTGGTCGGTTCAAAAATTCCATCATACGATGGACATATTGAGTCCACATTTGGAATGATCCATCCAATTCGTCCGTTTTACAGCCTATTGATCAGGGAAAATCCTGATAACCCAGCATCACCAACTGACTTCGTTTGTGATCTATGCGTTGGGTCAGTCCCTAAGGCAACTGAAGGCGGAACAAAATACACGTTTAAGATCCGAACAGGTGTCAAGTTCCATGATGGAACTCCCCTGACATCGGCAGATATTAAAGCTACCTTCGATAAGGTTGCATTTCCCCCAAAAGGGATCGCTTCCAGTCGTAAAGCATATTTTAAAATGGTAGAATCAATCACAACACCGGACGCTGAAACACTTGTTTTCAAATTGAAGCATCCAAGCGGAACTTTTATCCCATCGGTGGCAATGCCATTCAATTTTGTCTACTCAAAGAAAGATTTAGACACCCACGGCTATAACTGGCATCAGAAAAATATCAACGGTTCTGGAGCCTTCAGTTTTGTCGAGCATGTTCAAGGTAGCCATGTAAAAGGTAAAAAGAACCCGAACTATCACCACAAAGGTCGTCCATACCTGGATAGCTACACAGCTCTTGCTGCACCAAAAATGTCGGTGCGACTTCAAGCTATTCGTGGTGGTCGTGCGGATATCGAATTCCGCGGCTTTCCACCAAAAGCAAGAGACGATCTTGTTAAAGCACTAGGCGATAAGATTAAGGTTCAAGAAAGCGATTGGAACTGCGTATTATTAGGCACACCTAATCACGAAACAAAACCTTTTGATGATCCAAAAGTTCGAAAAGCGTTAACATTAGCGGTCGATCGTAAGTCAGGTTCTAAATACCTCTCAAACATCGCTATTGTGAAAACACCAGGAGGCATCGTTTTCCCTCAACATCCCATGGCAACGCCAATGTCTGAATTAAAAGCTAACATTGCTGGTTATTCGGATGACATTGCCGCTTCACGAGCACAAGCTAAGAAGCTGCTCAAAGAAGCAGGGCACGACGGACTTAAGTTTACGTTTCTTAATAGAGGTGTAGACCAGCCTTATAAAATCGTTGGCACTTGGCTGATCGGGCAATGGAAGAAAGCGGGCATGAAGGTCGATCAAGTTGTCAAACCTACAACCCCATTCTACGCCTCCCTTCGTAAAAAGACTGATTTTGACGTTTCCGTCGACTTTAACTGTCAGTCGATCGTGAATCCAATTGCGGACGTATCGAAGTTTCTCCCATCTGCAGGCAATAACTACGCCAATTTTGAGGATGCAAAACTGGAGTCAATGTACAACGAGCTTCTAAAAGCTGGCACTCCAGAAGAGCAGAAGCCGCTATTGCGTGCATACGAGAAGCGAGTACTGAATGATTTATCATCACAGATGATTACTTTGTGGTGGTACAAAATTAATCCGCACCGGTCATATGTAAAAGGCTGGAAGATTGCACCAAGCCACTACCTGAATCAGTCGCTTGATAATATCTGGATTGATGCAGCAGAGAAGAAAAGACAGGGTGTAAATTAAACTCTGAATAAGAAAACGAGGCCACTTCGAGTTATGCTTGAAGTGGTCTTTCCTTTCTAACTATTTTAAATTTCAAGGCCGCTAAATGTATACTTATATTGTAAAGCGTATGCTTATGCTATTTCCAACGCTCTTTGGAGCTGCGGTTATAATTTTTTTGCTGCTCCGATTAATTCCAGGCGATGTATGCCTGCTTAAGTTTGGTGGCGAAGGCGGATATGTTGATCCTGAGGAGATAAAACAATGCCAGGAGCTTTTGGGTCTTTCTGATCCAAAAATTGTACAGTTTTATGATTATATATCAGGATTTGTAACATTTGACCTTGGAAAATCAATGTGGACGCAGCAAGACGTCACACATGAAATAGCTATTCGTTTTCCATTATCTCTTCAAATTGCGATTATGGCGACCTTAGTGTCCGTTCTTATAGCTGTGCCTCTTGGTGTCATCTCTGCTGCAAAACAAAATACATTAATAGATTATTTTGTTCGGGCAATTAGTATTGCTGGGATTGCCATGCCATCTTTTTGGCTTGGAATTGTAATAATTTTAGGGCTCTTAATAGCGACCCAGGCTTGGACAGGGGTGCCCTGGATGCCACCTATATTCTATAAACATATATGGGTAGATCCCGCGCACAATCTCTCCCAGCTTATCTGGCCAGCATTGGCGACAGGATACAGATACTCGTCCGTCGCGACCCGTATGACACGATCGGCGATGCTGGATGTGCTCAGGGAAGATTATGTTCGAACGGCAAGGGCGAAGGGGCTTATTGAAAAAGTAATCGTTAATAAGCATGCTCTAAAGAATGCAATGTTGCCTGTAGTAACGGTGATCGGCATCGAGTTTGCTTTTCTCATGGGTGGCTTAGTTGTCACCGAGCAGGTATTCAATCTCAATGGCGTTGGGAAACTATTTGTTGAGTCTGTTACCCAAGCAGACTACACGCTGACCCAATCCTTGGTTATGCTTGTAGTGTTTATATACGTAGTGATAAATTTTTTGGTTGACTTAATGTATGCGTGGCTCGACCCCCGCATTCGATATTCTTAACGGGCAAAAGACATGGCAACTTCTGAACTTCCTAACGAAGAATTTGTTCTCCCAAAACAAAAGACCATTTGGGACACTCTACTTCGAATGCTTCGCAAACAACCGCTGGGATCTGCGGGAGCATTGGTGATAATAATAATGGGCTTTGCAGGTTTGTTTGCAGAGCAAATTGCCCCGTTTGACCCAGAAATGGAAAACTTCGAATATATGCTTTCTCCTCCAGGGACAGTCCAGGAAGAAACAGGGAAAGTATTTTACTTTGGCACAGACTCTTTTGGAAGAGATCAACTATCGCGGATGATTTACGGGGCTAGAACAGCGCTTTTAGTTGGCTTCACTGCGTCTTTTTGTGGAGCTTTTCTTGGACTGGTTCTAGGCGTAGCGAGTGCATATTTTGGCGGCACTGTTGATCTTGTACTTCAACGAGTGTGTGATGTCTTTATGGCATTTCCTTTGATTATCATGGCGCTAGCCATAGTTTCTATTTTTGGAACCGGCGTCGAAATGGTGATTATAGCCATCACGATCCCATTTATTCCAAATTGTGCCCGAGTTGTCCGGTCTGGTGCGTTGGCTTTGAAGGAACTTCCTTACATCGACGCGGCCAGGTCTGTTGGATACAGCCATGTTAGAATAATCATGCGTCACATGGTTCCGAACGTGATGGCGCCGTTCTTGATTATGCTGACAGCGTTTGTAGGTCAGGCGATCCTTACAGAGGCCTCCCTCTCTTACTTAGGAATGGGCGTGCAGGAACCAACAGCAGCCTGGGGTCTAATGCTTCAAGGAGGGGCCGAAGAATATGCCGAAAGTGCACCATGGGTTCCAATTTGGCCGGGCGTAGCTATCACTCTTGCCGTGTTTGGTTTCAATTTATTTGGCGATGCTGTCCGCGATGTTTTGGATCCTAAGCTTAGGTCTCAAGTCTGACAATCAAACTGGTGCATTAAGAAATATAATCCGAATGTTTACTTCTGGGACCTGAGCCATATGCTCAGGTTTCTAGCAGGAGCGCCATCATGGGAAGTATAGACGCAGGGTTGTCTGGATGGAGGATGACCTCCAATCACAATAGAATGATGGAGTTACAGCGTACCTCGATGAAAGCTGGAGCGGGGGCTGTTAAGGTAGATTATTTTGGAAGCTCTGCCTTCAAGATAACCTCTCCTTCAGGAATCACCTTAATGATTGACCCTTGGCGCAACCATCCCAGTCGAAAATGGGATTGGTATTTTGATGACTTTCCATTAACAGAGGTTGATATAGGTATTTCCAGCCACGCTCATTTTGATCACGACGCATTGCATCTATTAGATGCCCACGTTCTCTTAGATAGGCTTATTGGAACATTCACCTTTGGCGATTTAAAAATCACGGGGATAGCTGATAAACATGCCACAGACTCATCCGCTGCTGTTTATGATTTCAAGCGCATCATAAAAGAATTTGATAATATTGATATAACACCACCAAATAATCCTCGCTCTTGGGATCATTGCCTGCTTTTAATCGAAACCGGTGGGCTGAAGATTCTTGCCTGGGGAGATAACAGACACAATCCTCCAGAAGAAGTCTGGGCGGCAGTGAGTGATATTGATATTGTTCTTCTCCCAATAGACGACTCCCAACATGTAATAAGCTTTGCTCATGCAAAAGGAATAATCGAACGCTTGAGCCCATCAATAATTATACCTCACCATTACTACATTTTTGATGTAACGGTCCGACAAAGCACCCTGCAGCCAGCCGATGGATGGCTTACAACCCAAGCAAACGTTGTAAGATTGACAAACTCTTCAGTTACCTATCAACCTAAAGATCTAATCAACGTCGATAAACGAATTGATTTTTTTGATGGGAATGTTGCGTTTGATAAAAAGAAATGGCTGAGTAACTCTCGTTAAAAATTTTTGGCCACTATAAAATCGAACCACGCTTTTCTTCCGTTAATCCCATTTTCAAGAATAGCATTCTCTGGATCGATCAAAAGCTTTTGTTGGCCAGGGTAGAGCATCAGAGACATTATACCATCACGATTATTTTCAGGATGATCCTTTAAATACAACTGGGTCGTTAATGCTTCGCGGTCATTACGAAAAATTTTCACATGAATGTGTGGAGGGCGTTTTTGCTCGGACGCCGGCATGATCGTTAAAAAACGATAATACCCTTTTGTGTTCGTCTCAACGGCTCCAAAACCCTGAAAACTTTGGTCGAATCTGGCCGTTCGTGGAGCTTTCGGATGCTTATAGATACCATTGTTATCTGACTGCCATATCTCTATGGTTGCCCCAACGATCGGTACGCCATTATGGTCAAGGATTTTACCCTCTAATTGAAGGGGTATACCATCAGCGAGCTCGTTATTTCCCTGCGCCGTTTTAAGCAGGTTCCAGTCTTTTTCTTTCGGCTCGACCGCAGGGTAATAAGGTCCCTCCACTTGCGCTGGAGTTGCCCACATTCTGTCAGCCAAACTTGGCTGAGCAAACGCTAAAGATAAAAACAAACCTAAAAAGCCGTTAAGAAAAACTATGTGGGCATTCCCTCAAAAGGTTGAACGAAATGTCCATCATCAATAGCAACCAAGTCTAACTCTGGCGGCTCATATCCAATAGGTTTCAGCGGGCTCGGTATTTCATCAGTCATTAGATTTAGTTCTGTCTTTCTGAGTTTTGGATCAGCAACAGGGACTGCAGCCATTAACTTCTTAGTATATGGGTGCTGTGGGTTCTCAAAAACTTGTCCACGGAGACCTAGTTCAACAATTTCACCTAGATACATCACCGCGACGCGATGGCTTACCCGTTCGACAACAGCCATATCGTGACTGATAAATAAATAGGATAATCCAAACTCTTCCTGAAGCTCCATCATTAAGTTTATGACCTGCGCCTGAATGGACACATCCAAAGCAGAAACAGCTTCGTCTGCAATAATAAGCTTTGGCTCCAATCCCAGAGCTCTGGCTATACAAAGACGTTGACGCTGGCCGCCAGAAAATTCATGTGGATACCTCGCTGCATGTTCAGGTTCTAATCCAACCCGTCTCAAAAGCTCAGCTACCTTATCTCGAGCCTCACTTCCTTTCGCAAGGCCATGCACTAAAATTGGTTCCGCAATCGCGTCGCCGACAGTCATTCGTGGGTTCAACGACGCAAATGGGTCCTGAAATATCATTTGCATTTGTCTGCGGTAGGGTCGCATTTCCTTCCCGCTAAGGTTCGTTAACTCCTGCCCCTCAAAAATCACGCTTCCTCGAGTGGGTTGAGTTAGCCTGATAATACTTCTTCCAGTTGTGGACTTTCCACATCCTGACTCCCCAACAAGCGCCAGTGTTTCGCCAGGTTGCAAAGAAAAATCTACCCCCTCAACGGCATGAATACGTCCAGTTGCGGTGCCAAATATTCCTTTTCGGATATCAAAACGCGTTGTAAGACCCTTAACTTCGAGGAGAGGCTCTGCTTCACGGCGAACCGTATCTTTCACATCGAGGAGCTCTGGCCCTCCACTGGATTCTTTAACTTCATCCCCTTCAGCACGGCTAACGTCAACGTTGGCAAACTTTGCTGGCATGACACGGCCTTTCATGCTTCCAAGTTTTGGAACAGCCGACAACAAAGCCTTCGTATATGGATGTTGCGGGTTATGAAACACCTCAAGGGCCGGACCTTCCTCGACCTTTTCCCCTCGGAGCATCACGACCACGCGATCTGCCACTTCCGCCACAACTCCCATATCGTGCGTGATAAACATTACAGACATACCAATATCGCGTTGAAGCATTTTTATCAAATCGAGAATCTGTGCCTGAATAGTAACGTCTAATGCGGTCGTTGGTTCGTCTGCGATCAATAACGATGGACGGCAACTTAACGCCATGGCAATCATCACGCGCTGCCGCATCCCACCAGATAATTGATGGGGGTACTGGGCTAATTGTTTTTCCGGCTCGGGAATCCTGACGAGTTTGAGCATTTCTAGCGCCATCTCAAGGGCTTCTTCCTCAGTTTTTCCCTGGTGCAGCACGATTGCCTCGGCTATTTGCATCCCAACAGTAAAAACTGGGTTTAACGATGTCATTGGCTCCTGAAAAATCATCGAAATATCATTGCCGCGAATATCTCTCATTACATCCTGCGGCGAACTCGCTAAATCGATAACATTTTCATTTTTACGTCGAAAGCTCACCGTCCCAGACATGATCTTACCACCAGCATAGTCCGTGAGACGCATTAATGACATCGCTGTGACAGATTTACCTGAACCCGACTCACCAACGACTGCCAGGGTTTCCCCTTTATCAATGTGCCATGAAACACCATCCACCGCCTTGACAGTTTCATCTTCCAATGGGAAATGAACTCTAAGATCATCAACCTCGATTAACCGTTTATCGTCCATAATATTCTGCCTCCATAACACACACCGGCTCATCCGTAGATTGCCGATACTCCCACTAGTTTTGTCAGAAAACTCTTCTTTTTCCAAGACAATATAAAAAAAAAACTATTTTTATTTTGTATAAGTTTTAATCTTACTTGAGTAGTGTTTTTACATCCACCCTCTCTAGGCGTTTACTAACTGGCTTTCTGAGCAAATTTTATGCATTTCCAGTTAAAAAATCTATTGCTGCCTGAACACCGCCCTTGCTATGCGGAACACCTGCAACCGCCAACCCCATTTCGACCCCAGAAAGTGCCCCCAGAAGCATTAAATCATTAAAGTCCCCTAAATGCCCAATACGAAACACTTTTCCTTTGACTTTTCCTAATCCAGAACCAAGCGACATATTATATTTATCTAGAATAATAGCCCTCAGATTATCTGCATCATGGCCATCGGGCATCACAACCCCTGTTAGTACCGGACTATATTCACTCGGCTCTGCGCATTGTATCTCCAAGCCCCATGCTTTAACGGCGCGACGAGCCGCCTCCGCATGCCGTTCATGGCGAGCGAAAACATTTTCCAAACCCTCATCCATTAACATATCGCAGGCTTCTACAAGTCCATAAAGCAGGTTCGTAGCTGGGGTATATGGAAAATTACCTGATGGATTGTTCGCCAACTGGCTTTCCCAGTCCCAATATGACCTGGTCAACTTAGCGTGCCGAGAAGCCTCTACAGCTTTTTTACTTACTGCATTAAAACCGAGGCCTGGCGGCAACATTAATCCCTTCTGTGAACCCGAAATTGTAATATCAACACCCCATTCATCGTGCCGATAATCAGCTGAACCTAATCCAGAAATTGTATCAACCATAAAAAGCGCTGGATGCTTCGCTCTATCAATAGCATCTCGAACAGACTTTATTTTAGATGTAACGCCGGTAGATGTCTCATTGTGAACAATACAAACTGCTTTTATCTCAAATTGGGAATCATTCGATAACCGTTCCTCTATCACGCTAGCGTCAACACCAGTGCGCCAATCACCCGCAATTACTTCCGCGTCTAATCCAATTCGCGTTGCTAATTCTATCCAAAGATTGGCAAATTGACCCGTTTCGTACATCAGCACTTTATCTCCGGGGGAAAGCGTATTCACCAAAGCTGCCTCCCACGCGCCCGTCCCAGAAGAGGGAAAGATCACTACAGGCTCAACCGTCTTGAATATAGGTTTTACCTTCTCAAGAACTTCGCATGCTAAAGCCTGAAAATCCGGCCCCCGATGGTCGATCGTCGGTCTCTCAATCGCCCTGAGTATACGACCTGGAACGTTACTGGGTCCTGGGATTTGTAAAAAATGGGGTCCTGCTTTATGGCTCATCTGTAATTCCTAACTCCTGTACATTCTTTTAACGAACATGCCAATCTTCTGTTAATGGTCTAGCTCCATTGAGCTCTCCGTATCCCGCTCCCGTTGTTCCCCCGGGACTTACTCCAAAATAACGTGGATCTCGCGGCTCACTAATCGGTTGATATCGAATATCACACGTTAATCGAATACGATCGTCGGTTGCATGATTTTCAAACGCACCATGCAACGTGTGCATTCCAAAGATCAAAACATCTCCTGGCTTGAAATTTGTTGTCAATAATTTAGCATTTCTTTTATTTGCAAAAGATACTGGATCTTCATCTATAGATGCTTTTTGCTCTTTATTAAAAACTACATCAAAATTATCAAAGTTTTTCCGTATATCCATAAATTTGTGTGAACCTTCAATAACAAACAATGGCCCTTTATCCAAAGTTATTTCCGTAAAGGCAATCCAACAAGTCAACACTCTATTGGTAGCGCGAGTAAAAAATCCTGAATCGCAGTGGAGATGCGTAAATCTACCGCGGGGCACTGCCCGCAAAAATAAGTAATCAAATCCAACGGCAGGGCTTCCAAAAATTTGAGACGTTAATTTTTCCAAGACGGGACCATTTGAGACTTTTCTCAAAAATTCACCGTTACTTACTGTTTCCCAGAACTCTCCCCTGTCCTTAAACAATTCGTCTCTTCGAGAACGATTAGAAAATATTCCCTCATCAAAAGGATCTTGGAGTTCATCGACATTTTTTAGTTGCTCGAAAATTTCATTCCTTGCTGCTTGAATGTCTTGGGAATCTATTAACCCTCGAAAAAAAAGATATCCATCTTTCTCGAGGTTCGAACGAATTTCAGATCCGTTGTGACCAGTTTGCTTTGTTTGTCTTAGTTCTCCTAAGAATTCTTCTTCTATCGCACGACCATCAATCATTGCTCTAGTTTTGTCCAAGAGCTGTCTCCAATATTCTTGCGACGTGTTCTGCTCTTCTGCCAACACCATCCTTAATTTGATGCCTGCAACTAGTTCCATCTGCAACGATCAATGTCTGGTCATCGGCATTCCGAATAGCCGGCAACAAATCCAGCTCCGCCATAGACATCGAAACATCATAATGGTCTGCTTCATAACCAAACGAGCCAGCCATACCACAACAACTTGACTCAATTAATTCCACCTCTAGTTCTGGTATTAAATTCAAAGCCGTCTGCACCGCTCCCATGGCACCGAAAGCCTTTTGATGACAATGACCATGAACAAGAGCTTTTTTCTTAATGGGCACAAAATTAATATCTAAACTTCCATTCTTTTGCTCTTGCACTAAAAATTCCTCCAGCATCAATGCGCTATTTGCCAAGTTTTTAGCATCTAAGCCAGTATTCATTGCTAAGAACTCATCCTTTAACGTATTCAGACAAGACGGCTCTAATCCAACAATTTTTATTCCCTTATCAACAAATGGTTTATACGCCGCAATCATATCCGCCGATGATTTTCGAGCCTCGTCCACCAGACCTGCCGATAAATATGTTCGCCCACAGCATAGCCTATTTCCATTATAGTTTTCTGGCTCCACTACATGGACTTTGTAATTTCCTGTTTCAAGTATTTTCAGAGCGGCTCGCAGATTTTCGGGTTCAAAATAGGTGTTAAAAGTATCCGCCAATAGAACAACGTTTTTTTGCCTTACTTCCATTGACGCTTCGGATGCTCTGAAAGGGTTAGCGCTCCAGACCGGAAGAGCTCGTTTTGCTGAAAAACCGAATAACTTTTCTGAAACCCAGGGTCCATAGGGAATCTTGTCCCTTAGATTGCTCAAAAAATGGAAACGAGAAGCAAACTCCGCATACTTAGGTAGCAAGCCAACTAAGCGATCTCTTGGTGATAAACCATCCCTTTTAACTAAGGCATGTTTAACCTCGATCTTCATTCTCGCCATATCTACCCCAGTTGGACATTCTCTTCGACACCCTTTGCATGAGACGCAGAGGTCCATTGTTGCAGCCATATCTTTACTCGAAAATGCCTCTGTCCCAAGTTGACCGGTTAAAGCCAATCTCAGAGTATTTGCCCTGCCTCTAGTCAAATGCTGCTCTTCTTTTGTAACGCGATAGCTAGGGCACATAACCCCACCCGCAATTTTACGGCATGCACCATTGTTGTTACACATCTCCACCGCACCTAAAAAACCATTGTTGTCAGACCAGTCTAGTGCTGGCTTTAAATCGATCGGCTTATATTCTGGAGTGTATCGAAACAACGAGCGATCATCCATTTTGGGTGGGTTAACAATTCTTCCAGGATTCAAAAGGCCCTTTGGATCGAAGACTTTTTTGATATCCCCAAAAGCATCAACCAAACGATTACCGAACATTTCACTATGAAATTCCGAACGGACTATTCCGTCACCATGCTCTCCGGAGTGCGACCCTTTATACTCCCTGACCATCTGGAATGCTTCTTCAGCAATCGCCCGCATTTTCTTCACATCGGTATCTTTTTTCATATTGAGGATTGGTCGAACATGCAAGCAACCAACCGATGCATGTGCGTACCAGGTTCCACTGGTCCCGTGCTTAGAGAAAACTTCGGTCAATCTATCCGTATATTCAGCCAAGTCTTCCAAAGGAACAGCACAATCCTCTATAAAAGAGACTGGTTTTCCAGCGCTCTTCATCGACATCATTATGTTAAGGCCCTGTTGCCTAACTTCGGTTATTCGTGCCTGAAACGCAGGTTCAACAGCTTCGATGATAGCCTCGCGATACCCTAAATCACTCATCAGGCTATCTAGCTCTTTCAATTTTCCAGGTAAATATTGAAACTCCTCACCTGCGAACTCCACAAGCAGAAGGGCACCTGGCTCGCCTTTAACAAAGCTTTCCACAACAGGACGAAAAATTGGTATATCTCTAGCCAAATCAATCATTGTTCGGTCAATCAGTTCAACGGCAACAGGATTAAGCTTTACGATGTGCTGAGTAGCATCCATAGCCGAATAAAAGCTCGGGAAATGACAAACGCCCATAACGCGATGTTTTGGTATGTCATGAAGCTGTAATTCAATACTCTTAAAAGTAGCAAGAGTTCCCTCTGATCCAACTAATAATTTTGCCATGTTATGACCTGCTGGGTCTATAGTATCGAGATTGTATCCTCCCACACGTCGCTTTAGTTTTGGAAAGCGGTTTTCTAATTCTATTCTTTCACGGCATGCGATTTCCCGTACTTGCGTTACTAGCTGCTTGTACCCCTGATTGGCAACCAGCTCGTCAAGTTTATGGGGCGTGTGCCCAAATTGGAAATGTTCTCCTGTTGGCAGAAGGGCATCGATGGCGCGCACATTATCGACCATAATCCCATAATGTATAGATCTGGCCCCACACGAATTATTTGCCGCCATCCCTCCAATAGTGGCTCGCGATGCTGTTGAGATATCAACAGGGAAAAACAAGCCATGTGGTTTTAAAAATGCATTTAAATGATCCAAAACGAACCCTGGCTGTACTTTGATTGTTTTTTCTTCCGCGTTAAAATCAAGAACTTTATTCAAGTACCGGGAACAGTCTATCACCACTGCTTCGTTGACGGTTTGCCCGCACTGACTCGTGCCTCCACCCCTTGCCAATATTGGTATTCCAGAGTCCACAGAGATTTCGACCGCTCGAACAAGATCCTGTTCAGTTTTTGGCAATACTACACCGACAGGATCAATTTGATAGATTGATGCATCCGTGGAATACCTCCCCCGATTGAATGCATCAAAAAGAACCTCCCCCTCAATATTTTTTGAAAGACGCGAGAACACCTGAGAAGTATCAAAAGAGCTTTTGGCAGACGCCATAAACAATGACCCCAATAAATATATTTTAAACTACTTATTTTTGTATACCGAAATATTATCTTCTGGCTCTCGGTCTCAATTGAACCAGTATTTAAAACATCAAAAAACGATGACTATTATTGGTTTTTGAAAAACCACCCGCCTTACCAGTTGATACAGAAAAAAGTTCTACTTGTCACAATAAAAACTTTGATATTGAATGATTGAATCCATTGAATAGAACTATCAATATATTGATAGAATTTAATATCACAGATCAAAAACGAGGTGGTCATGAGCACATTGCGCGGTATAATTTCACCATTTACAACACCGTTTTCAAAAGATGGTAAACTTCAACTGGAACTGGTTGCCCCGCAGGTCGAATGGCTAATTGAAAATGGCGTGCATGGATTGGCGGCTGGGGGCAGTACCGGGGAAGGTCACGTTTTAAATAGAGACGAATATTATAGTCTCATGAAAACAACCTCAGAGGCCTTGAAGGAAAGAATACCCTTAGTAGCTGGAATTATCGCTAATTCAACATCAGAAGTCGCGGCGCGAGGCAAAAGCGTAAAAGATCTTGGGGTGGAGGCGCTTCAAATTACACCCCCATCGTATCTTTTCCGACCTGATGACAATGCAATGGTCGAACATTTCAAAGAAATACATGCAGAATGTAATATTCCTATACTTATCTATAATGTTGTTCCCTGGTGCTATCTTTCGCCTGATTTACTCTTGAGAATTATGGATGAAGTTCCAGGGGTGCTCGGGGTGAAACAAAGCGCAGGAGACATGAAATTATTTGCCGACTTAATACGAAGAGCCAAACCCAAAAATTTAATTTTCAGCGCTGTAGATGCCCTATTATTTTCCTCCTATCAACTTGGTGCCCCTGGCGCAATAGCAGCAATCCTAACAGCCGCACCCGGACCATCGGTCAAGTTATGGAACGCCGTTATTGATAAAGATTGGGAAACTGCTCGCGATCTTCACGAACGACTAATGCCTCTTTGGGATGCCATCGGTGTGGATAATATGCCTTCTCTTTGTAAGTACGCCCAACAACTGCAAGGGCTAGAAACGGGCTATGCACGAAAACCAACATCTCCCGCAACCGAGGAGCAAAAGAAGACGGTACGAGCTGCTCTAGAGAACTTAAATTTGATCTGAGAATATGCAAAAGGGTACTTGTCTATAACTGAATTTAATTGAGCTAATTAGAATAATTTTTCTATAATGGATAGGTTAGTTGGTGTCCCATTTGTATCGCTTTGATTTGCATCGCTAAGTATTTTGAATAAATGCGGCATTGCGAGAGTGAGCCGGCCGTATACCAGAGCCCTGGTTGGCCAGTTAAGGTCCACATATTGTTGAGTTCTTGCGTTTCAGCATTTACGCCCCAAACTTTTCCAACTCTCTTGGCTACTTCTGCACCAAATAACTCTTTGGTAAGATAGTCCTGCCCCTTGTAACCAGTAGCCAATACTACTAAATCTGCTGCCTGGCTCTCTCCATTCTTCTTGATTAACCCATTCTCTGTAAAAGTTTTAATGTCATCAAATTGCATAAGGCCAATTTTCCGAGCCGCTATCAAATCTGAACATCCGGCATTAAAATAATAGCCTCCACCTCTCTGTCGGTATTTTAGGGGCCATCCAGTATCATCTTCACCAAATTCTAACTTAAAACCGGCAGCCTCAAGACCATTTAATAAACCTGCATCGATTTTCTTCACTTTTCTGGTGATAATTTGATGAGCGCGTCTAGTTACCGCCATAGGAAACGAGGAATTAATCTGATCCAGTTCTACCAGTAGACCCTCAGATTTTGTCTTTCCGTCCGCCTTAAGATATAATCCATCGTAGAGCTGCGCACTAGGATCAACATTTATAACCATGGTAGGGCTTCTCTGAACCATAGTCACCTTAGCGTGATTGGCATATAAATTTTGGCAAATATCATGCGCACTAGTTCCAGTGCCAAAAACTACGACTTCTTTTCCATTCCAATCCTCACCATTTTTGAATTGACTGGAATGAACAACCTTTCCAGAGAATTCATCTAGTATTGGTATCTGAGGCATATTTGGAGTGCCACTTACGCTGGTGGCCATAATAATATGCTTCGGCTTAAGAATTCGACTGGACCCATCCTTAAGAGTTAAGCGAGCATGCCAATGTTGTGAGTCAAAATTGTATTCAGCTCCATCAAACCGCGTTTCTGTCCAAAAATTAATTTCCATTGCATCAACATACGACTCAATCCAATTGGCTAATTTATCCTTTGGAATGTATCCAGGAAAAGTATCCGGAAATGGCATATGCGGAAAATGATTAATCGGCGTACGGTTGTGGAGTTTTAAACTGTGATAGCGTAATCGCCAATTGTCACCAATACGTTTTTCCATATCTACAACCAGTGTTTCAACTCCAAGCCGCCCGAGTTCTGCCGCCGAGGTACAACCAGCATGTCCGCCACCCACTATTAAAACTTCTGGATCCCTATGTAAAAATTCCTGTGTCGCTTTTCGTAAATCCAGCCAATTTGGAGCAGCTATATCAGTTCCTACGTCTGGAATATCATCAGAAATATTCGGTTTTCCATCGAATAATTCCTCCAAGGCAGACATGAACGTCCACGCTTGTTTCCCATCAAGTGCCAAACGGAAAACAGATACGCCTTTCCCTATGTTTGTATCAAAACACCCAAAGGCCTCAATACACTGCTGCCCAGCTCTTTCAACTAATTTCGGTTTACTACGACGTTCATCTATTCGAAAATTTCGCATCCCTTGAATTTTCGCAGCGGTTATTATTTTCTCCTGGATTACTCCACGACCACTGCAGGTTTCAATTTTCCACGTTAAAGCAAGAAGATCTCGCCAATGGCAATCATCAATAAATAAGACACCAAGATTTTTGGAATTCTCTTTTTGTATCGCTAGGTTAAATTTTTCCGCCCATTGGTAGGCAAATTCTGCATTCGAACCATTTTTCATTAAATTAGCATCCATATCTAGAGGCACCCTAGGGAACACTCTTAACCAATACTGAGACATCTTCTTGAATTATGACTTTACTCGGAGAAGAGGTCACATTTGTAGATACTTTTGGTCAAGTGATTTGGTTCAAAACAGTCAAATAACCCTATAAATACTTATCAAAATTATCTATCTGTTTTGATAATTTTTTAACTTCCACCATAAAGCTCGGGCTCGTAACCTATCTTTTCCAATAAATCCATCAACCGTCTACCGTATTCTAGGTATATGGCGTAGCTCTGATCTGCCGAAGCATTAGCTGAGTTGGGGTCATGAAAGACTGATGCCATATGAGGTTCAATTGAGATGCCTCCTTGATAATTAGCGTCATATAACATTTGAAGAATTTGAGGAATAGATGCGTCACCATCTCCCGGATATAAGAAACTTTCCGCACCATTTTCTAACCGTGCGTCCTTAATATGAATATAAGCAATGTGTTTTTTAACCTTTTTAAAAAACTCTACAGGGTCTTGGGTTTCTCCCGTCTTTTTCGAACAATCTTCCGATATGACAGGATTTCCAGTATCGAATACCAGTTTCATCCCCGGGACATTGTCTATCAATTCAAGACTATGACACCAGCTCATGCCTCCAAAATTCATGCAATTTTCGTGTACCGGAGTGATACCAGAATCTATGAATCTCTTACAAATTTCTCTGAGGCGCCTGAATCTTTCTTCTTTATTCTGTTCTTCACCCAAACATCGAGCATAACTCATAATACGAATTAATTTTGTGTCCAGTGCATGCATCCGTGGGATAGCCCTCTCAACTTCTGCAATTGAAATATCAAATGGGTCGCCAACGCTTTTACTCCAATTAGCAATCGTGGAACCAAAGCAATTTATACGAACCTTTGCATCACCTAATATTCGCCGAACCTTTTCGAAATCTTTTTCGCTAATGTCATGGATATTAGTTCCCCAAACACTTCTCGCTTCTATCGCGTTCCATCCAAGTTCTTTTGTAACCTGGATCTGTTTTTCTGGATCTTGAGATGCTTCATCTGCAAACCCTGTTAAATACATAGCTCAAACAACCTCTATTTTGTTTCCACCAGATTGTGCTGATTCATATATAGCAGATATTAAAGCTACCGCGCGTCGGGCCTCTGCTCCACTTATACTTGGAACACTTCTATTATTTAAGGCCAAAATTATATCTTCATAATTACGCGCATGCCATTTGAAATCAATTTTCGATGGGTCGGCAGCACCAGCGCCATCAAAATTTTCTCTTATACCATATTTTTTTCTGACTTCATCATCAGAAGCAACCTCATCCTTAAAATCCCAAACTCTAAAGCGGTCATCCACCATGAAAACTGATCCTTTTGTACCAGTTATCTGAATTTCGGCAGGATGTCCCGACCGCGACCAACTACTTGTGGAGCCTTGAATAACACCAAGCGCACCAGTTTCGAACTCCAAAATTGCTGCCGCCGTATCCTCTACTTCTATACTTTTATGCGCAATAGTGCGCGTTTCCGCCCGAACATTTTTTACTGGTCCCATCAAGTACAATAATAAGTCAATGGTATGTATAGATTGGTTCATGAGCGCTCCTCCCCCATCTAATTTCCAAGTTCCTCGCCATGCAGCACTATCGTAATAATCCTGATCTCTCCACCACTTAACATAAGCATCGGCCATCGTGATTGTACCAAAACGATTTTCCTGGATTGCTTTTTTTAATTCGTCAGTGGATTGATTAAATCGTCTTGGAAAAATACCTGACAGCATTACCCCCGACCTATCACAATCCCCAATCATTTTATCAATCCGCTCGACCGATACTTCTAATGGCTTTTCGCAAACAATATGCTTTCCCGCCGCCGCAGAAGCCAAACAGGGCTGTAAATGAGCACCGCTAGGCGTACAAATGCTTACAGCATCTAAACCTTTATGTGCAAGAAATGACGAAAAGTCCGAGTAAGCGGCACAGTTAAATTCAGACGCGAATTTATCGGCTTTACTCTCATCTTCCGAGAATACTGCTACGAGGTTAGCCCCGCAGGTTGCCCTTATCGCTGCTGCATGAAATTTAGCAATCATACCTAGCCCAATGATCCCAAAATTATAAGTCATATTTGCCCAATATCTCCCACCTTTGCCTCATTTTACCCAATTAAAAGCCGATATGCATCCTCCCAAGTCAAAATATTCTTTCGTCTCTAAGATCAATTTAGTCCCTGATTTGGTAATTAAAGAAACTTTGGTCTATCGTATTAAATACATCCTTAGAAATTCAAATAACATTTCATGTTTGGGAGGGCACTCATGGGTAGACTAGATGGAAAAGTAGCGCTAATCAGTGGCGGTGCAAAAAGCCAAGGCGCCGCAGAAGCACGTGCCTTCGTTTCTGAAGGCGCTAAAGTTGTTTTTGGTGATATTCTAGATGAACTCGGGAATGAGTTAGCTAACGAAATCAATATGCATTCAAAATACGCAAAATATATACATCTTGACGTTACTCAAGAGAACGATTGGAAAAAAGCTATCAAAACAACAGTAACTGAATACGGCAAGCTTGATATTTTGGTGAATAATGCTGGAATAGTGATTAACCGTGTACCTATAGAAGAGCGCACTGTAGAAGAGTGGGATAGAGTTCAAGCAGTAAATTC
>TARA_B100001057_G_scaffold498831_1_pt1 | contig 25807 bp, 20 predicted proteins | sample TARA_B100001057 | Tara Oceans TARA_B100001057 (sample SAMEA2621839) | marine metagenome | biome: marine biome (ENVO:00000447); feature: surface water layer (ENVO:00002042); material: "saline water (ENVO:00002010), including plankton (ENVO:xxxxxxxx)" | depth 5 m
AATTTAAATGGTCAAATGAAGCTCTGAAATTTATATTTTTTTGGGCAGCAATAAGTGGTATTTTTTCAATTATAAGTGGATATTTTCAGTATGAAAAAGGAGGTTATTTATGGGATACAATTGATGGACATTTTTATGCAGGAATATCTACAGTTCTTCTTTCTTTTTGTTTTTATCTTTATTTAAGTGGAGTTTCATTTTTCATTTCACTTCCGAGAAAAATCTATTCGTTAGGACATATAATTTTACTAACAATTACAGGACACCTTGGAGGAAATATCACTCATGGTGAAGATCATCTTACCGAACCCATATATGATTTAGTAGGAATCTCTGATGCGGAAATAAAAGAAAATATGAAGTATGAGGATTTTAGTGACAAGTCAGTTTATAATAACTTGATTCAACCCATCATTAATGATAAGTGTGTAAAATGTCACAACACAAAAAAAACTAAGGGAGGTCTCCAAATGCATAATTTTGAAGTTCTAAAAAAAGGAGGAAGAAATGGCCAGATACTTGACTTTGAAAATCCTGAACTAAGTGAAATTTTAGTAAGAATTCACCTTCCAAAATCTGAAAAGAAACATATGCCGCCAAGTGGTGGTAAACAATTATCAAGAGAGGAAATAAAAATTATTGGGAATTGGATAACCCAAGGAAGTAGTCCTGTGCAAAGTATTGCTGAATTAAAATTAGATGAGAATTTGAAAAGTTATTTCTTTATAACAAAAACAAGTTTTTTTCCTGATTTAGAGATTTTACCAGTTGATTTTGAAAAAATAAAAGAATTAAAATCTCAAAGAATTTTTGTTTCCCCAATAAATAAAAATTCAAATTTTTTATCTGTAAGTACAATTAATAAGAGAGATTTTGATGATAAAGATATTATTAAATTATTGGAGCTTAAAGAAAATATTGTAAGCATAGATTTTAGTAAAAGCTCTGTAACTGACTCAATTTTTCAAAGATTATCAGAGTTTCCTAATTTGACCATATTAAGGTTAAATAATACAAAAGTAACAGGACAGGGTATTGAAAAACTGTCAGTCCTAGAAAATCTAAAAAGAATAAATCTTGTGAATACCGAATTTGATGTAGAATTTTTAAAGCCACTTACTAGATTCAAAGCTATTGAAAAAGTTTATTTATTTCAAGAGGAAAGAAACCTTGTAACTGAAAATGTAATACCTGACGATAAATTAGATCTTTTTGATTTTGGTGATTATAATTTAAAAGATTTACCATCTGACAAAGAGGTTTATAATTAATAATTAAGAACATTTGATTTCCTGAAAATTGCAGAAAACCCTCCTCCGCTTGCCATAGATATTTTTAGCTTCGAATTTGAATTTAGACTTAGTTTTTCAAATTTATAGTCCATAGCATTTCTATCTGTATTTACTCCATCTTTAAATATCTGAACATCATAATTAAAGTTTTCTTCTAAAAAGGACAAATCAATATCAAACCCTCTTGCAGTCCAATCGGTCATGGCCGCAAGATACCAATTATCACCATTTCTTCTTGCAAGAACAATGTAATCTGATATAGCTCCTTCAATAACAAAAGTTTCATCCCAAATAGTTGGTATCTGAGTTATAAAATCAACAGTTTCTTGTTCTTTTTTATAGATTGTTGGTGAATCACACATCATTTGAAGTGGAGATTCGAATACTGTATACATTGCAACTTGATGAGCTCTGGAACCCAAAACCAATGGACGTGTGTTGAAAGCATGCATGTTATCTTCAGTACTAAGTGGTTTTCCAGCAGAATTAAAACCAGCAGGACTAGTATCCGAGGGGTCCCACTTATAGTCAAATTGGTTAACATTATTCATTCCCCCTGGGGTAAAATCCATAGCTCCTGCCGCCATTCTTATAAAGGGTATAGTTAAGTTGTGTTCAGGGTTAATTGGATAGATGTCCTTTGAGTAGGGAAAATGACTTACTTTCCACTTACTTTGTTCGTTACCCATAACTCCTTCATATGTAAGAAGATTTGGCCACACTTTTTCAATTCCAGATGGTTTAAATGCACCATGATAGTCGACTAAAAACTCATATTTTGCTGCTATTTCAGCTATTAGTTCGTACGAATTAACCATATATTGATCATTTCTTTGCATAAAATCAACTTTTACCCCCGAGGCTCCCCAACTGGAATATAAACTAATAAGTCCCTCGGTATCTTCATTTAATGGCTTCCATAGTACCCATAGTAAAACACCTACGTTTTTAGATTTAGCATATTTAATAAGTTCAATTATATCAATATTTGAATTAGCTTCATATATTTCAGTTGTTGATTTTGTCCAACCCTCGTCTAAAAGTATATATTCAATATTGTTTTCCGAAGCAAAGTCAATGTAATATTTATAAGTTTCTTGATTTATACCAGCTTTAAAATCTACACCATAAATATTGTTAGCATTCCACCAATCCCAAGCTACTTTTCCTGGTTTTATCCATGATGGATCCTTAATTTTTGATTTTTGAGAAAGTAAAGCGACCAAGTTGCTTTCAATAAAAGTTCTATCATCATCAGAAATAATAAAAACTCTCCAAGGAAAACTTTTTGAACCATCAATCTCAGCGATATAATCAGCTTCTTTAACTATTTCTTGAGTTCGATCAGAGCCAAATTTTGCAGGTGTAGCTTTTAAAACATAATTCGGGAACTTTGCTGAAAGAACATTATTTGTTTTTTTTTCAATAAACATACCAGGATAATTATATAATGAAGCCTCAGTATATAATATTTTGGCATCTCTAGTTTCAAACATAACTGGGAGACTACAAAAATCCCCATCCGATAAATTATTTATTTCTGTTCTGTTGTATAATCTCTCATTATGAGAATACATCGATTCTTCCCATGGAAAAAAAGTTGATGAACCTTTAGGTAAGCTCAAATCCATTTTTTCATATTTAATTTTCTTCTTATTTTTTTTATTATCAACTATCTTGTAAGCCATTCCATCATCATAAGCTCTAAAAATTACTTCTAACCCCTTGTTAAGTTTTAGATTCATTTCATTGAATTTAGATTTTATTATTCTGTCTTTATTTGGAATAGGGATATTTTTAATTTCAATTTTTGATTTAGTATTAGTTTTTCTTATTGTGGAATTTTTATCTATTATTCTACCATCACTAATTTGAATTCCAAGATCAACATTCTCAATTACAACTTTGTTTTTGAATTTTACATTGAAACTAAAATTATTTGAATTTTTAATAGAGATAATAATTTCATTGTTTGGGGATTTTAAATTTAGATCCTGAGCAATTAGTCCATTACAAATAATTAATGTAAAAATTATAATAAATGATATTGATTTTAAAAATTTCATATTTTGAAGGTGATTTAGTTATATGTAGTTTACAAATTCAATTAACATTACCCTTGAATTGAGTTTTAATTATATTTAGCATACATATAGGGTTTTTTTGTTTTTACTTGTCTTTATAAAGATATTAATTCATAAATTATACCATAAATTATTAGATGCTTATTTCCCCCAAAATCTTATATAAAAATTGTTACGGTAAATATGCAATTCCAGCAGTGAACGTATTTACTATGGAACAGATAATTGCTCTTTTTAGATCGGGTGAAAAAGCAGATGCCCCATTTATAGTACAAATCACTCCAGCAGCAAGAGATTATGCAAGTTCAGATATTTTGTTATCAATAATTGAAGAGGCATCCAAGTTATATCCTAAAGCAGTTTATTTTGTTCATCTAGATCATGGAAATGAATTGCATGCATTTGATGCAATTAAATCCAACAAATATAATTCAGTTATGATTGATGCATCGCATGATAATTTTGAAAAAAATGTAAAACGTACTTCTTCAGTAGTAATTGAGGCACATAAAAAAAATATTTTTGTTGAAGCTGAACTGGGTGTCCTCAGCGGTAAAGAAGATGATATTTCTATAGATGAAGAAATGGCAATGTTCACTAAACCATCCGAGGTATATTCTTTTGTGAATAAAACAAAATGCGATTCTCTAGCAGTCGCAGTTGGAACTAGTCATGGAGCTTACAAATTTAAGGGCTCAGAAGGAATACAATTTGATATTTTAAGTGAAATTCAAAAAATACTTCCAGGATTTCCAATTGTTTTACATGGCGGATCTGCTGTAAATATTGATGAAATAAATAGAATTAATAAAAGTGGTGGAAATCTTGAAGAGGGAGCTGCTGGCGTTTCCTCAGATCAAATAAAGAGGTCGATTTCCCTAGGTGTGTGTAAAATAAATATTGCTACTGACTTAAGATTACTATGGGCAAGGGTTCACAGGGAGTTTTTTGTGGATTCACCAAGTTTATTTGATCCAACAATTCCAGGAAAAAAATATATTCACGAGTTTGAAAAGTTTATGATAAATAAATTTAAGTTACTTGGCGGGTTCGGTAAAGCAGGAAAAATAGAAATAAATTAAAGATGAAAGAAAACAATTCTCATTTACAAATAAAATCAAAAAACAACTCCAGAGTATATCAAAGTATAACCAAAGAATCCGTTGGATGGAAATATTTAAATTTTGAGGCGAGAAAACTCAATCTCAATGAAGAGTTTAATTGGAATACTTTAGAGAACGAAATGGTCATCGTTTTATTAAGTGGAAATTATAAATTTAAAAGTAAAACTCAAAATTTTGAAATAAAAAATGGCAGAAAAGATGTTTTTCAGGGAGTTGCCCATACTCTTTATATTCCAAGAAGAACTACAATAGAAATTACAGCAACTTCAGATCAGTTGGATATTGCATATGGATGGTGCGAATCTGATTTGGATTTCCCTCTTAAACTCATAACCCCAAAAGAAACTCCAACTGTAATTTTTGGAGGTGATAATGCGACAAGACAATTCAATGATTTAATTCCTCCAGGGTTTGGATGTAATAAAATTGTAGTTAGAGAAGTATATACTCCCTCTGGAAATTGGAGTTCATTTCCAGCTCACAAACATGACGAAAGAGTTTTAGATTCTGAGGGTAAGGTTTTAGAACCAATTCAAGAAGAAACATATTTTTATAAATTTCAAAAACCAGAGGCATATGCAATTCAACAAGTTTATACTAAAGATAAATCTTTAGATGAAATTATTAGAGCCAAAAATAATGATGTAGTTTTGATTCCTAGGGGTTTTCATCCAGTTGTAGCAGAACACGGTTTTCATTGTTACTACCTGAATTTTTTGGCGGGAACAGATCAGTGTCTTGCTAACACAACTGATCCTGACCACGAGTGGATATATAATTCGTGGAAGAGTAAAGACGAGAGACTACCTTTAGTCACAGCTGAAATGAATATTGAATATTAAATATATTGTAATGAAAAGTAAAAAATTTGATTTAATAACCTTGGGAAGATCTTGTATAGACCTCTATTCTCAGGATGTTGGAGCTCCTTTCAATGAAATAACAGGATTTGACGCTTTTGTAGGAGGCTCTCCTTTAAACATATCAGTGGCATGTTCAAGGTTAGGGGTTAAAACCAGTCTACTTACAGCTATTGGAAACGATAAGGTAGGAGAGTTTATAATTAATTTCTTAAAAAGAGAGAAAGTGAATATTGAAACTATACCTGTTAAAGATGGAGCAAGAACTAGCGCTGCCGTTCTGGGTATTCAACCACCTGATAATTTTCCATTGGTTTTTTATCGAGATAATGCTGCAGACAGTAAAATCGAAATTGATGATGTAATTAATGCCAAAATCCCAAATTATAAAATTCTTCTAATAAGTGGAACTGCATTAAATATTGAACCAAGCAGAAGTTCAACCTTTTTTTCGGTTGAAGTTGCAAATAAAAATGATGTCGATGTTGTTTTAGATCTAGATTTCAGAGCTGATCAATGGAAAGACGTTAGATCATATGGATTAATGATTAGGGCTTTACTCCCAAATATTAAAATTGTAATTGGAACTGAGGAAGAGATTTTGGCTGCCACACTAGTCGAAAAATCTCAATTAAAAATTATAAATCAACAAATTTCTTCACCCGAGATTACAGGGGACATAGAATATTCGATTTCTCAGCTATTATCACTTGGGATAGAAACTTTAATAGTTAAAAGGGGTGCTAGTGGAGTTAGTATTTATGAACAAAATTCAAAAAAAATTGATGTTCCAGGGTTCCCTGTTAAAATATTAAATGTACTTGGAGCTGGGGACGCATTTGCAGGAGGTTTTTTGTATGGGATTTTGAATGGATGGGACTTATACAAATCATGTAGAATGGGTAACGCAAGTGGAGCTCAGGTTGTAACCAAGAAAGGATGTGCTAATTTTATGCCGACTCTTGAGGAGTCAATTAGTTTTATAAAAAGTAAAGGAGGATTTTAATACGATATGAAAACAAACAGATTAACAGTTGCTCAAGCAATAATTAAATTTTTAAAAAATCAATATGTAAGTAGAGATGGAAATGAAAATAAATTTTTTGCTGGATGTTTTGGTATTTTTGGTCATGGAAATGTTGTTGGACTTGGTGAAGCATTAAAGCAAAATCAGGATTTTATTTACTATCAAACAAGAAATGAGCAGGCAATGGTTCATACTGCAGCAGCTTATGCAAAGATGAAAAATAGACTTCAAACTTTTGCTTGTACAAGCTCGATAGGTCCAGGTGCAACAAATATGATAACAGCAGCTGCATCAGCTACCATTAACCGGATTCCCGTTTTATTGCTTCCAGGAGATTTTTTTTCAAAGAGAACAGCTTCCCCTTTGTTACAACAAACTGAATACAATTTCACTCAAGACATGTCAGTTAATGACTGTTTTAAACCTATTTCTAAATATTGGGATAGAATTAATCGACCTGAGCAATTGATACCTTCAATGCTTGAAGCAATGAGAGTACTTACTTCTCCATCGGAAACTGGTACAGTAACAATATCATTACCTCACGATGTTCAAGCTGAAACTTATGAGTTTCCCGATGAATTTTTTCAAAAGAGAACGTGGAATATCCCTCGTTTAATTCCTGACCAATATTTAATTGGTAAAGCTATTAAAGCAATTAAAAAATCGAATCGACCAATGATAATTTCTGGAGGAGGGGTTATTTATTCAGAGGCTGAGGAAGAGCTTAAAAAATTAATTGAGAAAACAGGTATTCCTGTAGCTGAAACTTTTGCTGGAAAAGGGTCTCTTCATTACAAGCATGAATTAAATCTCGGCGCGACGGGGGCGACGGGAACAAAGGGAGCAAATGAGATTTCAAATGAGGCCGATTTGGTCATCGGAATAGGAACTAGATATAGTGATTTTACTTCCGCGTCAAAATCAGCATGGCAAAATCCTGAGGTTACTTTTATAAATATCAATATCACAGAATTAGATGTATATAAGCAATCTGCTATTCCGCTGCAAGGAGATGCCAGGGAGACCCTCAGAATAATAAGAAAAGAACTAGACGGATTCAGTACGGATAATAGATATAAAAATAAAGTAAAACTCTTAAATCAGGAATGGGATAAGATAGTTGATAATGTATATTCTCCTATTGATCATAACAAACCTGTTCAAGCGGAAATTTTAGGTGCTTTAAATAATTTCATTGATGATAAGGATGTTGTTGTGTGTGCTGCAGGAAGTGCTCCCGGGGACTTACACAAGTTATGGAGAACAAAAAGCTCCAAGGGATTTCATTTAGAATATGGTAATTCATGTATGGGATATGAAATTCCAGGAGGATTGGGAGTTAAAATGGCCGATAAAACCAGAGAAGTATACGTAGTATGTGGAGATGCTAGTTATTTAATGCTTCCCTCTGACATTATAACAACAATTCAAGAAGGATATAAAATAACAATTATTTTGATTAATAATGAAGGATATGCAAGTATTGGAGGGCTATCTGAATCTGTTGGAGGAGAAGGTTTTGGTACACATTTCAAATACAGAAATCCAAAAACCGGTCAATTGGATGGTGATTTTTTACCTGTGGATTTAGCAAAAAATGCTGAAAGTTTAGGAGCTATAGTATACAGGCCAAAGGGAATCAATGAATATATTGAGTCATTATCCAAGGCAAAAAAAAATGATAGAACAACATTAATATATTTGGAAACTATTCGTGATAGAAAAATGTCGGGTTATGGTTATTCCTGGTGGGAAGTTCCTGTTCCAGAAACTTCCAAATCTGCAAAAGTTCAAAGAGTTAGACAACAATATGAAAATGATAAACTATCCCAAAAAAAATATATAAAACCCAATTGAAGATGTTTTTTCATTAATATTTTTTATGCTTACTATAATAACATTTATTGGATTTTTGGCTTTTGTAGCTATTTACTCTTACACAAAACTTAGAAAAGAGAAACTTGATTCATCTCAAGGCTATTTTTTGGGAGGCAGAAGTTTGACAGGAATTGTTATAGCAGGGTCAATGCTATTAACCAATATTTCAACTGAACATCTTATTGGCTTAAATGGTTCATCATACAAAAATGGATTTATAATTATTGCGTGGGAAGTTACATCAGCTCTAGCTTTAGTTGCAGCTGCAATTTATTTTGTTCCAAGATATTTGAAAATGGGATTAACAACAATACCTGAATTCTTAGAGAAACGATTTGACAAAAGCACCAGACTTTTGGTTGCTTCCTTTCTGATTATTTCATTTGTTGTGACTCTTCTTCCGATCGTGCTATATACTGGTGCAATAAACTTAGAGAGTATTTTTAATATTTCAGAAGTTCTAGAAGTCACAAAGGGTCAGGGCTTATGGATTACAGTAGTTTTAATAGGTATAGTAGGGTCTATTTATGCAATATTTGGTGGCTTAAAGGCAGTAGCTATTTCGGATACTATTAATGGCTATGGCTTATTGTTGGGTGGACTTGCCATCCCTTTTTTAGCTTTACTATCAATTGGTGATGGAGATATTATCGCTGGTTTATCAAAAGTTTATAATAATAGTCCACAGAAATTTAACGTCATAGGTGCTAAAGATTCAATTATGCCATTCGAGGTACTATTTACCGGTTTAATTATTAACCAACTGTACTTTTGGGCAATGAATCAAACAATAATTCAAAGAGCGTTAGGCGCAAAAAATTTAGTAGAAGCCCAAAAAGGGTTATTGTATACTGGAATACTAAAAATTTTAGTGCCACTTATAATCATTTTACCTGGAGTTATAGGTTTTTATTTTTATGGTGACTCCTTATACGAAAATCAAGATATGATATATCCAGAATTAATTAAAAAAGTTTTACCCTCAAGTCTTGTTGGTATTTTTGCTGCTATTGTCATGGGAGCTGTTTTGAGTACTTTTAATAGTGTTTTGAATAGCGCAGCCACTATATTTAGTATTGACATTTATAGAGGTGTTTTTTCAAAGTTATCTGATGATAAAAAATTAGTTAAAACAGGAAAAATAACTTCAGCAATATTAGCAATTTTTTCTATTGCTGCAGCTCCTTTTGTTGCCAACGCTCCTGATGGTCTGTATCAGCTTTTACAACAGTTGAATGGTATATTTTTTATTCCAATCGCTTCAATTATGATTGCTGGTTTTTTTATAAAAAAAATATCTGCAAATGGAGCAAAAGTATCTTTATTTGTAGGACTAACTTTTTATATAACAATGACTTTTGTAGTTGAATCTAAAATCCATTTTGTTCATATTTGGGGGATTGAATTTTTATTAAATATGACTACCATGTATTTGGTTTCTCTATTTTATCCTTCAAATAGTAATTTTAAATTTTCAGAATTGCAAATTCATGATATGGTTCAGTGGAGACATACAAAACCATTGTCAATAATTTTATGTCTGATAACAGTGTTAATATATATTATGTTAGGTAGTTTTTAAAATAATTAAAATGGTAAAATTAGGAATAGCGCCAATTGGATGGACAAATGATGATATGCCTGAGCTTGGAGGTCAAATCACTTTCGAACAATGCATAAGTGAAATGGCACTTGCTGGTTATAAAGGTTGTGAAGTTGGAAATAAATATCCTGTAAATGATAGAGTTTTATTAAAACAAATGCTTGATATAAGAGGACTGACAATTTGCAATCAATGGTTTAGTTATGAGTTTTCATCGAAATCCTTTGATGAGATTAAAAATAATTTTATCAAACAAATAGATTTTTTAAGTTTTTTTGGTGCAAAGGTTATTGGGGGTGCTGAAACAGGAAACTCTATACACGGAAACTATCACGTACCAATGTCGAGAAGAATTAATGCTTCCAATGAAATCTGGGATAACTTGACTAAAGGATTAAATGAATTAGGGAAAATTTCGTTTAATGAATATGGAATTAGACTTTCTTATCATCACCACGCTGGGACTATGATTGAATCAATCCCAGAGGTAGATAGATTATTAAATGAAACTGATGAAAAATATGTTAATTTGAATTATGATTGTGGTCATTTTTATCTTGTAGGTGAGGATCCACTTATTGCTTTAAAGAAATATATTTCCCGCACCTCACATATTCATTTCAAAGATGTAAGAAAAAAAGTTATGCAGCATATTTCAAATGAAAATTTGAGTTTTTTAATGGCGGTTAAAAAAGGAGTTTTTACAGTTCCTGGAGATGGAAATATTAAAATGAAACCTTTAGCAGAAGTAGTTCATAAAAATAATTATGAGGGGTGGTTAGTAGTTGAAGCAGAACAAGATCCAAGTAAAGCGAATCCATTTGAATATGCAAAAAAAGGGTATGATTTTTTAAAAAATGAATTAAAGTTTTAGTACAATGAAACATCATATTGAACCTTATGAAAATAAAAATAAACCAATTGTAGATGTTGGAGATAAAACAGTTCCGTTGATTTATTTTAATCATATCAAGCTCAAGTTTAAAGAATCCCATAGTTATTTTCTTAAAAATCACGAATCTGTAATTGCAGTAGTTAAGGGAAAAATTGATGTATTTGTTGATGACAAGTCTTTTTTGAATGTTGGAAAAAGAAGCGATTTGTGGAGTGGTAAACCTGAGGGAATATATGTCGGAAAGAGCTCTGAAGTTTTAATTAAATGTAGTTCCAAAGAGGGATCAGAGGCCTACATTGCGGGCGGAATAATTGAAAAAAAATTCTCATCATTTAAGATTAGTCATAAAGAAGTTCAAAAAGTACAATATGGAAGTGATGAGACAAAAACTCATAGAAAAATTTATCATATTCTTGGAAAAAATGCTGAAGGAAAATCTGGTAGATTATTGGTTAGTGAACTTTTTACTGTTGGGGCCGGAGGTTGGTCTGGATTTCCTCCACACAAACATGATACAGACAGACTTCCTGACGAAACTAAATTTGAGGAAGTATATCAATTTCGATTCAATCCTTCTAATGGTTTTGGCGCACAGTTTTTATATCCAGATCATAAGTCTATGGGACCAATATACCATGTAAAGGACGGAAGTACAATATTAATCAACAAAGGATATCATCCATCTGTGGCTGCTCCGGGATATCAAATGTATTATTTTACCATAATAGTTGGAAAGACTCACAGATCTTTAATTCAATACTTTGAACCTAGCCATTCCTATCAATTAGATACCATACCTGGTATAAAGAATATGATAGATAACTTTAAATAATCTTGTTAACATGAAAAAATTAAATATTGGTATTGTTGGACTCGGCAGATTGGGAAAGGAATATGCTATTAACATTCAATATAGAGTTCCAAATGCAAATTTGATCGCCGCTTGTAGCTTAAATAAAGATGAAATAGAATATGCTAAAAAGAATCTTGAAGTAGAAAAAACTTATACTGATTTTGATCAAATGCTAACCAATACAAATATTGAGGCCGTTGTAATAATTTCATCAACCAATGTTCATGCTGAACAAATAATCAAAGCCATAAATAAAGGTTTACATGTTTTTTGCGAAAAACCTTTAGGTGTGAATATTAAAGAGTGTTTAATGGTTGAGGAGGAGGCAAAAAAACATAATGATTTAATAATCATGGTGGGTTTTGTAAGAAGATATGATCCAAGCTATATGCAAGCCAAAAAAACAATTAAAGAAAATAAAGTTGGTACTCCTTTTTTTGTCCGTTCTCAGACAGTAGACAAGGATATTTGGGCGCCTTTTCAATTGGAATTTGTTAAAACTGGTGGAGGTATTTTCCATGATTTTAATGTTCATGATGTTGATCTTGCAAGATGGTTTATTGGGAGTGAGGTTGTGAAGGTATGGTCACAAGGTGGCGCATACCGTTTTAAAGAATTTGGTAGAGCTAACGATGCGGATAATACATTTTCTTTTTGTGAATTTAAAAATGGATCAATGGCATTGATAGGAGCATCAAGAACAGCGCCACATGGACATGATACTTTTACAGAAATAATAGCTACCGAGGGAAAGCTTACTGTAGGAAGCCCTCCATCAAAGAATCAAGTTCAAATTTCTGATAAATATGGTGTAAGACAGGAGTGTAATGAGACTTTTTTTGATAGATTTAAAAATGCCTTTTTGATTCAAATTCAAGATTTTGTTGACTGTGTTATGAAAAATGTACAACCTGATTGTAATTTGTCTAATGCCACAGAAGCCACTATAATTACAACAGCCATGACTTCTTCATTCAAAATGAAAAGTATAGTTAAAGTGGAGGACATAATTTTAAAAAATAAGTAAGATGAAAAAATTAAAAATTGGGGTTGCAGGATTAGGAAGAATAGGTAAAATTCATTTAAATAATTTATTACAATTAAATAATGTTGAAGTAATAGGAGTAACGGATCCAGCTCCAGAGGCTTTGGAATATTCAATTGATAAAGGTGTAAAAAATACCTATGAAACATTTAACGATTTAGTAACTGTTGATCGATTGGATGCTGTAGTTATTTCTACTCCAACACACACGCATGCAAATTACGTTGAAACTTCAGCTAGATTAGGAAAACATATCTTTTGTGAAAAACCACTTGATTTAAATATCCAGAGAGTAAAAGATGTTTTAAAAGTCGTTGATAAATCAAAAGTTAAATTAATGATTGGTTTTAACAGAAGGTTTGATAACGAATTTAGAAAAGTGAAAGATTCAATAAATAATGGAGAAATTGGAGATCCTCATGTTGTCAAGATTACAAGTAGAGACCCTTCTCCTCCTCCATTGGATTATATTAAGAATTCAGGAGGGATTTTTTTAGATATGACTATTCATGATTTTGATATGGCAAGGTTCATAGTTGATAAAGAAATAGATGAAATCTACGTTAAAGGGGAAGCTTTAATAGATGAAAAAATTAAAAAAGAAGGAGATATTGATACTGCTGTAATTATCATGAAGTATGTTGATTCAAGTATGGCAGTTATAGATAATAGTAGGAAGGCGGTTTATGGTTATGATCAAAGAATTGAAGTTTTTGGATCAAAAGGAATGATTCAAGCAAACAATGTAAAAGTTGACAATAGTAAGCTTCATAATCAAAATGGAACTATATCGTCATTACCAATGGATTTTTTTTTGGAGAGATATATGGAAGCATATAAAATTGAAATTAAACATTTTGTTGACTCTGTAACTAAAGGCATACCAATTTCGGTTTCAGGAAATGATGGACTAAAATCCTTGCAAATTGGGTTAGCTGCTAAAAAGTCTTTAGCAGAAAATAGACCTGTAAAAATTAATGAAATTGAATAATAGTTAGATTCGTCAAATATTATTTTTTTTGAGTTCTTTTATCGCATAATTAGCAGCTCGTGCAGAAATTGCCATGAAAGTTAGAGAGGGGTTTTGGGTAGATGTTGATGTCATACACGCACCATCTGAGACAAAAACATTTTTACAATTATGAAGCTGATTCCATTTATTTAGCAGAGAGGTTTTAGGGTCCTTTCCCATTCTTACGCCTCCCATTTCGTGGATATCATTTCCAGGATTTCTTAGTTTTCTGTTGTCTTTTATTCTTATATTTTTAAAACCTGCGATATTAAACATTTCTTCAAATTGTTCAAAAAAATCTTTGACCATTTTTTCATCATTATTATCATAATCAACATCAATATTTAATAAAGGAATACCCCATTGGTCTAATTTATTGGAATCTAAGTAAACTTGATTAGTTATTTTTGGAATCGTCTCACCCATCATATGTGAGCTAACGTTCCATAAGCCTGTTTTACTGGTATTCAACATATTATCTAAAAGATTTTTACCCAGGCCATCTTTATTAGTGATTCTTTCAGGTCTTGCACTGAATCCTGCCGCGTAACCCCTTAAGAAGTCAGTTTCTTGCTTGTAGACATTTCTAAATCTAGGTAAATAATGAGAGGTGGGCTTTCTTCCTTTTGTAGTATAGTTCCTCATTCCTTCAAACTTAGCATTAATTACACCCCTGTAATTGTGAAAAGCAATAAATTTTCCTAATAGCCCATTATCATTTCCGAGACCGTTTGGAAATCTTAATGATTTTGAATTAAGTAAAATAAGATTTGTATTTAAAGTTGCTGCTGTCACAAAAATTACCTTAGAATAATATTCCATAGTATTTTTTGTAACGTTGTCAATTACCCTTGCACCAACAGCCTTATTTAATTTATCATCATAAATAATCGAATGAACTACAGAATTTGGCTTTAGATCTAAATTACCAGTTCTCATAGCCCAGGGAATTAGTGTAGAATTAGCATTGAAATATCCCCCAAGTGGACAGCCTCTTTCACAAATAGTTCTGCTCATACATAGGCCTCTTCCTTGTTTAATAAATATTGGTTTAATCTCAGTAAGATGAGCAGCTCTTCCATGAATTACATGTCGGTCAGAGTAATGTTTTTTTATGGCTTTAGTAAAATATTCTTCAACTGCATTTGCTTCCCATGTCTTCAAAAAATCACCGTCAGGTAAGATGTCAAGACCATCCTTATTTCCACTAACTCCAACAAATTTTTCAACATGTGTATACCAGTGCTTTAAATCATCATAACCTATTGGCCATTCAACAGCATAACCATCCCTTGAGGGGCCTTCAAAATCGTATTTACTCCAACGTTGTACTTGTCTAGCCCACATAATTGATTTTCCTCCAACTTGATACCCTCTAAGCCAATCAAAAGGTTTCTTCTGGATGTATTTATGATGATCGTCCTTGACAAAAAAATGCTTTGAACCCTCATAAAAAGCATAACATTTACTTATTATTGGGTTTTCTCTAATTTCTTTTTCGGTAAGTTTACCACGATGTTTAAACTCCCAAGGCATTGTATTTGTTGTAGGGTAATCTTTTATGTGTTCAACATTAGGCCCCCTTTCTAAGAGCAATGTTTTTATGCCCTGGTCACAAAACTCTTTGGCTGCCCATCCACCTGACATACCTGCACCAATAACTATAGCATCGTATTTGTTATTCATTTTTTAAGTTAAAATTTTTCCTTCATATCTGCCAGGAATAAATTCAAAGTCTAAATAATTTTGCATGAATTTTTCTGAAGTTTCAAAATGGAGAATCGAATAATTTCTAACGGTATCGATAAAAAAGAAAGAATTGTTATTTGATTCGTATTCATCTTTCAGAATACTGATTTGCTGATCAAAGGGTAAGTTTTGAAGTTCAATGTTATGTAACTCAATTATTTTCGACTCAAAGTATTTTAGGCTATCTATAAATTTTTTTATTGCGGTTTTTGAAAAGCAATCATTTATCATTGTTAATACAAACTCTTCACGGGATTCGTTTGTTGGAAACAATGTGTTATTATTTGGTAAAATTAAATTAGAGATATATCCTATAAAACTAAGTTGTTCAGGTTCTAGTGAAGTAAGATTAACATATGTCGGCTTTACTTCTCCAGAGCAACCTTGTGGAATAAGAGTTACTCCTCCTAATATTAATCCAATATTTTTAATTGCAGCTCTTCTTTTCATAGTTTTTACACCTACGATAAATATATAAATTTTAAAACAAAGAAATTTTAATTAAAAAGAGCTCTGTAAATATCGTTGCCATTTGCATATATTACAAGAGAGAGTAAAAGAAAAAAACCAAACATTTGTGCATACTCCATAAATTTGTCATTTGGTTTTTTACCAGAAATAATTTCATAAATTAAAAACATCACATGGCCACCATCTAAGGCGGGGATTGGAAGTAAGTTCATAAAAGCTAATATTATAGAAATCAGGGCTGTACTTGACCAAAATCCTTGCCAATCCCACGTAGCAGGAAATAAACTTCCAATTGCACCAAAACCTCCCAATTGAGATGCTCCTTTTTTTGTAAACACATATTTAAATTGTACCACATAATCATAGAGAGTCCAATATCCTTTGTAAAAGCCTTGGCTTATACTTTCAAAAATTCCTAATTTTTCATTTTTAAATTTTATATCAAAGTCGATAACATTGTAAACTCCTAACTTACTATTTTCAGCCAGACTTATATTTAAAGTATCAATAATTTCATTTCTTTTTATAACTAAACTAAATGTAGAAGTAATTGGTTCTGACATAAATTTTCTAAAGTCATAGAGCCCTTGAAACTGATTTTGGGTTGTGCCAATAATTTCGTCACCTTTTCGTAATTTAACTTTACTGGCAATTGAATTTGGTATTACGCTATCAATTATTGCAGGAATATTTACACCTATTGGTCTTAAGTCACCAGAATTCATCATTTTTTTTCCTATATCTTCGGGGATATTCAAATTAACTAAAGTTCCATCTGTTCTTTTTACAGATATAACTGATACACCCCTTAAAAATAAATATTTGCTTACATCAAGTATGTTATCAGGCATTTTTCCATCAACAGATATAATCTCATCACCAGCTTCAAAACCAATGGTTTTTGCTAGATCTGAATAATACAATCCAGAAGGTAGATTTTTTTGGTCTAATGTGTTCTTACCCCAGACAAATAATATCATCGTGTATATTAAAAATCCCAGAATAAGATTAACTGTAACACCACCTAACATAATGATTAGTCTTTGCCAGGAAGGTTTTGATCTGAATTCCCATGGCTGAGGTTCTTTCTTTAATTGTTCAGTATCCATACTTTCATCAATCATTCCAGAAATTTTTACATATCCTCCAAGAGGAAGCCAACCTATTCCATAAACTGTATCACCTATTTTTTTCTTAAATAAGGAAAATTTTACATCAAAAAATAAGTAAAATTTCTCGACCCTAGTTTTGAATATTTTGGCAGGAATAAAATGCCCTAATTCGTGTAAAAGAACGATTATTGATAAACTCAACAATAATTGTAAACCTTTGATTAAAAAAATACTCATTGATTTTATTTGACGCCAAAAATAATCTTTTTTAGTAGATCAATGAAATTTATTAAACGTAAAATCTACTTTAACATCGTCACTTTTATTTATATTTGCATTTGCAAAATTTATTTTTTTCAATGAAAAACTTTTTTTACAGATATAAAATATTTTTAGTTCTGTTTTCATTTTTATCCTTGGTCATATTTCTTTTGTTTTATGATGCACTAAAGCAAAAAAAAGTTTTACCAATCTACAGTCCCTCAATGGTTAATTATGAGTTAGTTGACAATAAAATTCAGCACGTTAAAAAGTATCATAGAATCGCAACTTTTAGCTTAACTAATCAAAACGGGAAAATTATTACAAATGATACGTTTAAAGATAAAATATATGTCGCGGACTTTTTCTTCACAACGTGTCCTTCAATATGTCCAATGATGACTGACAACATGCGTAATATTCAAAATAAATTTTTGAATGATCCTGATATTTTACTTATTTCACATTCAGTAACACCCGAAATTGATTCCGTACCAACACTAAAAAAGTATGCAACAGAAAAAAAAATTGATGATAAAAAATGGCACCTAGTGACTGGTCCAAAAAACGAAATCTATAAATTAGCCAGAGAGTCATACCTTGCAGTCAAAAGTGAGGGCGATCGTAAAAGTCATGGAATGATTCACACAGAAAATTTTATTTTGATAGACAAGAAAAGAAGAATAAGAGGATTTTATGATGGCACAAATTTAGAATCCGTAAATGAATTAATTGAAGATATTTTAATCCTAAAAAAAGAGGAGTTTAAAGCTTAAAATTAATATGAGAAAAAATTTGTTATTCCTAATTGTTGCTTTTGTGGTGTTTAATAATTTGTATAGTCAAGAGTTGGTCATTGGGGAAGAAAGGGTTGAGCCAGGTATTGTTTTTATTTTTGAGGGAGCTATCAAGGATATTGTTTATCCAAAATCAATAAACTTAGATGAAAATCAAACAAACGTTCACATTGAGGCACGAGTCAACTGGGATCTTAATGATGTCCCAAAAGGCACACCTGTAGGTGGGTTTGTTCCGTATTTAAAAATCAACGCCACTGTTACTAATAGAATTACTGGATTCAAAACTTTTGTCGACTTGATCCCACATATCAATTTGGTTGATAATTTTCACTATGCAAGAAATATATCACTGCCAGGAAAAATAGAGGACTTATATGACGTCGAATTTAATATAAATCCACCTGGTGAATATGAATTATCATTTCATAAGGATTGGACAAGGGATATATCTTCGGTCCTTTTTGAAAAAAAGAAATTCAATTATAAAAAAATAAGTTTTACTGATATTGCAAATGCGACAAGAAAATAACTTACCTGTTCATTAACATCTCAATTTCTTCAATTTCGATTGGAATTTTTTCCATCAAATTAGTAGGTTCACCTTTTTCTTGAATAACCACATCATCTTCTAAACGTATTCCAAATCCCTCTTCAGGAATATATATTCCTGGTTCAACCGTTAGCACCATGTTTGGAACTAAAGAATCGCTTAAGAGACCATAGTCGTGAGTATCAAGCCCCATATGGTGTGATGTACCATGCATAAAATATTTTTTGTAAGCTGGATTATTTGAATTTTGATTTCGTATATCTATCTTTTTTAAAAGACCTAATTTTAATAATTCTGAAGTCATTATTTCTCCAACTTCTTTATGATAATCGTTAAGCAATACTCCCGGTTGGAGCATTTTGGTAGCCAAATTTTTTACATTTAATACAGAATTGTAAACTTTTTTTTGTCGGTCAGTATATCTACCAGAAACCGGAAGGGTTCTTGTTAGATCACTTGAATAATTTCCGTATTCAGCAGCAACATCTAGAAGAACTAAATCTCCACTTTTACATTTTTGGTTGTTTGATTCGTAATGAAGAATATTTGCATTTTTACCCGATGCAATAATTGGAGAATAGGCAAAACCTTTAGATTTATTTCTAATAAACTCGTGAATAAGTTCTGCTTCAATTTCGTACTCCCATACTCCTGGTTCTATAAAATTAATAATTCTTCTAAATCCTTTTTCAGTTATTTCACATGCTTTTTTTATTTGATTAATTTCCTCAACTGATTTAATTGATCTCAGCTTTTGAAGAATGGGATTGCTTTTTCCCACTTTGTGGGCAGGGTATTTATTCTTGGCCCATTGAATAAATCTGTCCTCACGAGTTTGAGTTTCATTTTTAGCTCTATAGTGTTCATTTGTATTAAAATATAATATCTCCGCCTCAGATGCTAAATCAAAAAAAGTATTTTTAAAATCGGAAATCCATTTTACATTTTCAATACCAGATATTTTCCTAGCTTTTTCTTTTGATAGCTTTTCTCCTTCCCATATTGCAATTTGTTTGTTTGTTTGTTTTATGAAGAGTATTTCCTTGTCAATTGTTTTTTTTGCATTTGGAAAAAGAATTAAAATAGTTTCCTCTTGATCTATACCACTTAAATAAAAAATATCTCTGTGTTGAGAAAAAGGCAATGTAGTATCAGCACTTACTGGATAGATATCATTAGAATTGAAAACAGCCAATCCCAGATTATCTATCTCGTTTGAAAAGGATTTTCTATTGTTCTTGTATACTGACGAATTTATAGGCTTATAGCGCATTTTTTTAAAGTCTAATATAATGTGTTTTAAATAAAAATGAGATTATAAATTTTATTAATTTACACCTTAAAATTAATTTAACGTTATGATAAAAAAAATCCTTCTGAGTATTATGATTTGTTGTTTTGTAAATGCTCAAAATATATCTAGTGATTATAACCCATATGAAGCTGCTAATATTCATTTAAAAAATCAGACAATATCTAGATTTAAAAACATTCATTTTGAATCAATTGGACCAGCGATAATGAGTGGGAGAGTGGTTGCATTAGACGTAAATCCATCTAATTCAAATGAGTTTTATGTTGCATATGCATCAGGTGGCGTTTGGCATACCAAAGACAATGGAATTAGTTTTATTTCTATAATGGATAATGCACCAACTCAAAATATTGGAGAAATTAAGGTTAATTGGTCAGCAAAAGAAATCTGGGTTGGTACTGGCGAAAATAATTCATCAAGATCATCATACGCAGGTTTAGGTATCTTAAAATCAAAAAATAATGGAGAAACATGGACTCATCATGGATTGTCAAATACCCACCATATAGGTAAAATAATAATTGATTCAAAAAACCCAGAACATTTAATAGTTGGATCCGTTGGGCCACTTTATTCAGAGGGAAAAGAGAGAGGAGTGTTTACAACAAAAGACAATGGTAAAACATGGAAAAAAACATTGTTCATAGATGATAAAACCGGAATAATTGACATGGTTCAAGTGCCTGAAAATCCAGAAATAATTTTTGCAAGTACATGGGAAAAGGACAGAAAAGCATGGAATTTTTCTGGAAGTGGTGATTCTTCCGGAATATATAAAAGCTATGATTATGGAGAAACGTGGGAATTAATAACTAAAGCTAACAGTGGATTTCCTTCTGGTAATGGTGTTGGTAGAATCGGTTTGGCAGTTTTTGACAAAAATATAATTTATGCAATTCATGATAATCAATTCAGACAAAAAAAAAATGAATTAGAAGATAAAACTTCAGATCTTGATTTTGAAACAATGTCAGTTTCAGATTTTTTATTCCTGGAAAATAAGATAGTTGATGAATTTTTAAGAGAAAATTCATTTCCAAAAAAATATAATGCAGTAAAAGTCAAGGAAATGGTTGAGTTAGGTGTCATTAAACCAAAGGATCTGGATTACTATCTAAAAGACTCAAATACTCAACTATTTGACACACCAGTTGTTGGTGCAGAAGTTTTTAAAAGTGAAGATGGTGGTATGACTTGGAATAAAACCCACGAGGATTATTTGGATGGACTATATTACAGCTATGGATATTATTTTGGACATATACATGTAGCACCATATGCCTCAAATAAAATCTATATTTACGGAGTCCCACTACTAACTTCAAATGATGGAGGCAAAACTTTCAATTCAATATCCAAAAATAATGTTCACTCTGATCACCATGCTCTCTGGATAGACCCAAATAATCCTGGTCATTTAATAAATGGAAATGATGGAGGCATCAACATAACATACAATGACGGAAAGAATTGGATTAAAAACAACTCCACAAACGTCGGACAGTTTTATGCAATAAATGTTGATAATGAAACCCCTTATAACGTTTATGGAGGACTACAAGATAATGGTGTTTGGAAAGGTGCTAACGATTCAAAAGAGGGCGCAAGATGGCAAGCAACAGGTAAAAATCCATGGCAATCTATTATGGGAGGAGATGGGATGCAAATTCAGATTGACAAAAGGAATTCCAACATTGTATACACAGGATATCAATTTGGTAACTATTTTAGATTAAATTTAGACGCAAGTAAAAAAAATTCTTTCTATAGAAATCCGATTAAACCGATTCATGAGTTAGGTGAACCTCCTTTGAGATTTAATTGGCAAACTCCAATACTAATTTCCGAACATAATCAGGATATAATTTATCTTGGCAGTAATAAATTGCATCAATCTTTTGACAAAGGAGAGACTTGGAATACTATATCTGATGATCTCACTTATGGAAGTAAGTCTGGTAATGTGCCGTATGGAACAATTACAACTTTTGATGAGTCAGTGTTTAAATTTGGGTTAATATACGCAGGAAGTGACGATGGAAAATTAAGTGTGACAAAAAATAGTGGTGAAAGTTGGAATCTAATATCAAAAGATTTTCCAGGAGATTTGTGGGTGAGTAGGGTTATTTCTTCAAAACATAATATGAAAAGAGTTTACGTTTGCTTAAATGGGTATAGGTCAGACGACTTCAGCCCGTATTTATATGTAAGTGATGATTATGGTAGCTCATGGAAAAACATCTCTAATAACCTTCCAAATAGTCCTATAAATGTAATTAGAGAGGATCCTATTAATGAAAATATTTTATATGTTGGTTCTGATATTGGGACATATATATCGTTAGATCAGGGGAAATCATGGGAAGCTTTCATGAGTGGTTTAACAAATGCCGCTGTCCATGATCTGGTTATACAAGAAAGAGAAAGTGACCTATTAATTGGTACTCATGGGAGATCTATATATAAAACAAATCTTAAAAATATTCAAAGTTTAAATTCAGAATTAACTGAAAAACCCATTCACGTTTTTAATTTAAAATCTATTAAATATTCAGAATCTTGGGGGAATAGATCAAGAGTTTGGTCTGATGTTGAGATTCCTAATTTTGATTGGAAATTATGGGCTAAAAGCTCAGGTAGTTGTGAAATAAGTATTTACTCAAATTCTGGAGATAAGCTTTTTGAAAAAGCTTATTTATTAGATGCAGGATTTAATTTAATCAAGTACGATCTAAGACTTAATTTGATTTCCAAGAAAATCAAAAAAAATAAAAATAAATCACACTTAGGAGAGGATAACTTTTATTACTTAACCCCAGGAAATTATAATTTAATATTAAAGAAGGATGATAAGAAATATGAATATTCATTTTCAATAACAAAAGGTTGAGCGATTTTATTATGAAGAATGATTAAAAATAAGTTCTCTATGTTGGTCGTCTAGTGATTGTGACTTAATTTTGTGTAAGTTTTCAAAAAACTTATATGTATTTAACATCGATTATAAGGAAGGTTGCAATGGCACTTTCAGGATTATTTTTAGTTGTTTTTCTCGCTCAGCACTTCACAATTAATTTAACATCCGTTTTTAGTGAGGAAATTTTTAACTTTCTGTCCCATTTCATGGGTACAAATCCTCTAGTTCAATTCATTTTACAACCCATTTTAATTTTTGGTGTAGTTTTTCATTTTGTAATGGGTTTTATTTTGGAAATAAAAAATAGAAAGTCCAGAAATACAAGATACGAGTCGTTTAAAGGATCAGCAAATGCTAATTGGACTTCAAGAAATATGATAATATCAGGAATGGTAATTCTTTCTTTTTTAGTTCTTCATTTTTATGATTTTTGGATACCAGAGATGAACTACAAGTATTTAGAAATGTTACCTGAAGATTCAAATAGATACTACCACGAATTAACACATAAGTTTCATAGCCCAGTGAGAGTAGGGATTTACGCTCTTTCATTTATCTTTTTGGGACTTCATTTATATCATGGGTTTAGTTCATCGTTTCAGTCTATTGGTTTTAACAACAAGTTTACATCAACAATAAAAAAATTTACTATTGCTTTTTCAGTAATTATTCCACTTGGTTTTGTTTACATAGCAATACATCATTATTTTAACAGCTAGCTAATGACAAAAATTGATTCAAAAATACCTGAGGGTCTTCTTTCAGAAAAATGGACTAACCATAAGAGTAAAATCAATTTGGTTAGCCCTGCCAATAAGCGTTCAATTGATATAATTGTTGTGGGGACCGGACTAGCTGGAGCATCAGCCTCTGCAACCCTTGCGGAATTAGGATATAATGTTAAAACTTTTTGTTTTCAGGATTCGCCAAGACGTGCTCATTCGATTGCTGCACAAGGAGGAATAAATGCTGCAAAAAATTATCAAGGAGATGGTGATTCAACATACAGACTTTTTTACGATACCATAAAAGGTGGAGATTATCGATCAAGGGAAGCAAACGTATACAGACTTGCAGAAGTCTCAGCTAATATCATTGATCAGTGTGTAGCTCAAGGAGTCCCCTTTGCAAGAGATTATGGAGGTTTATTGGATAATAGATCATTTGGAGGAGTTCTTGTTTCAAGAACATTTTATGCTAAGGGTCAGACAGGGCAACAATTATTATTAGGTGCTTATTCCGCAATGAACCGACAAATTGGCAGAGGAAAAATAAAAATGTATAACCGTCATGAGATGATGGATTTAGTTTTAGTTAATGGTAAAGCTAGAGGCATCATAACCAGAAATCTTGTAAATGGAAATCTTGAAAGACACAGTGCTCATGCAGTTGTAATAGCCTCTGGAGGATATGGAAATGTTTTTTTCTTATCAACAAATGCAATGGGATCAAATGTAACTGCAGCATGGAAGATACACAAAAGAGGCGCTCTTTTTGCTAATCCATGTTTTACTCAAATCCATCCAACCTGCATACCAGTATCTGGGGATCACCAATCAAAATTGACTTTAATGTCCGAGTCATTGAGAAATGATGGAAGAATTTGGGTACCAAAAAAATTAGAGGATGCAAAGGCAATCAGAGAAGGAATATTAAATCCTGTCGATATTAACGAAGAAAATCGAGATTACTACCTTGAACGTAGATACCCAGCATTTGGAAATCTTGTTCCAAGAGATGTGGCATCAAGAGCGGCAAAAGAGAGATGTGATGCTGGATATGGAGTAAACAAGACAGGTGAAGCAGTTTTTCTTGATTTCTCGTCAGCAATTTATAGGTATGGAAAAGAAGAGGCTCATGTTAAAGGGTTGAATGAAGAGGATAAAAATATTGTTATCAAACTAGGAAAGGAAATTGTTCGATCTAAATATGGAAATTTATTCCAGATGTATGAGAAAATCGTTGATCAAAATCCCTACGAAACCCCAATGATGATATATCCTGCAGTTCACTATACAATGGGGGGTGTCTGGGTTGATTATAATCTAATGACAACCATTCCTGGATGTTATGCTATTGGAGAAGCTAACTTTTCAGATCATGGGGCAAATAGGCTTGGTGCATCTGCACTTATGCAGGGCTTAGCAGATGGATACTTTGTTCTACCATATACTATTGGAGATTATTTGTCTGAAGATATAAGAACAGGAAAAATTTCTACTGATACTCCTGAATTTATGACAGCAGAGGAAGAGGTTAGGGTTAGATTAGCAAAGTTGATCTTTAATAATGGTAAGAATACAGTTGATTATTACCACAAGAAATTAGGAAAGATAATGTGGAATCAGTGTGGAATGTCAAGAAATGAGAGAGAATTAAAGGAAGCTATAAATGACATTAAAGCCTTAAGAAAAGATTTTTATGAGAACGTAAAAGTTCCTGGAAAATCGAATGAATTTAATGAAGAGCTCGCTAAAGCAGGAAGAGTAGCAGACTTTTTGGAACTTGGTGAACTTTTTGCTAAAGATGCATTGGAAAGAACAGAGTCTTGTGGTGGGCACTTCAGAGAGGAATCCCAAACACCAGAAGGAGAGGCCTTGAGAGATGATGAATATTTTAACTTTGTATCAGCTTGGGAATATAACTCTGAACCATCAAAAGCAAAACTTTTTAAAGAAAAGCTTTACTATGAAGAAGTAGAGGTTAAAACTAGATCCTATAAATAAAAATGAATTTGACATTAAAAATATGGCGTCAGAAAAACTCTAATTCGGAGGGTAAAATGGTGAAATATAATATTTCAGATATCTCTCCTGACATGTCTTTTTTAGAAATGATAGATGTTCTGAACAATCAGTTAATTAAAAATGATCAGGACCCAGTATCTTTTGATCACGACTGTAGAGAGGGGATATGTGGAATGTGTTCTATGTTCATTAACGGTGAGGCACATGGT